>OHFY01000849.1_pt1 | contig 10972 bp, 10 predicted proteins | sample 1567681 | NCBI WGS metagenome assembly OHFY01 (sample SAMEA3879512, study PRJEB24766) | human gut metagenome | biome: human-associated habitat; feature: feces | place: USA | collected 1985/1987 | reverse complement strand
ACCGTCATCATAACTCATCGTCAATGCTTTGGCTTTTCCGCCGGGAAAACAAGTATATACTTTCATCTTTTCCATCCTTTTCTACTGTAATTTCTGTTGTGGTTTTAAAATATGATAATTTTCATCCCACATGTTTTCATCATATTACGACCGGAACGATTTTGCAACTGATAAGAATCCGGCATTAACCCTCTTTATCGTGCAGAACTTTCCATTGCCTTCCTTCCATTCATCCTTTAATATAATAAAGTATACAACAAATAAACAAATTCCAGTGAGAAGGGAGCATATTTATGAAAAAATTCAACTCCTTCCGTAATCGCCAGAACGGCTTTGAAGATTTAGGTTCCGGCACCGCGGAAGCAGCAAAAACGAAAAAAAGCTGGTGGAAGGTACCAGTCACCATTCTTGTGATTCTGGTAATCGCTATTTTTATTTTCAATTCCACCTATCAGATCCGCGAACAGGAGCAGGCGGTTCTGATCACCTTAGGACAGGCCAAAGCGGTAACAGATCCCGGACTTCATTTTAAGATACCGTTCATCCAGCAGGTCCGCAAGGTGAATACCACCATTCAGGGATTTTCCCTGGGATATGATGTAGATTCCAATTCTTCAGAAACCGACGATTCTCTCATGATCACTTCCGACTATAATTTTGTCAACGTCGATTTCTTCGTAGAGTATCGTTTCAGTGACCCGGTAAAAGCTGTCTATGCATCCAAGGATCCCGTACTGATCCTGCGTAACATCAGCCAGAGCTGTATCCGCACTGTCATCGGCAGCTATCCGGTAGATGACGTACTGACCACCGGTAAAAATGAGATTCAGGCTGCTATTAAAGAAATGATTCTGGAGCGTCTGAGCGAACAGGATATCGGTATCCAGCTGGTAAATATCACAATCCAGGATTCCGAGCCGCCTACCTCCGAAGTCATGGAAGCTTTCAAGGCCGTGGAAACCGCCAAGCAGGGAAAAGAAACTGCCCTGAACAATGCCAATAAGTACCGCAATGAACAACTTCCTCTGGCGCAGGCACAGGCCGACGGTATCATCAAAGATGCTGAGGCGCAAAAGACCGAGCGCATCAATGAGGCTACTGCACAGGTTGCGCGTTTTAACGCTATGTACGAGGAATATATCAAGAACCCGACCGTCACCAAACAGCGTATGTTCTACGAGACCATGGAAGAAGTACTGCCTGACCTTAAGGTTGTCATCGAAAGCCCCAACGGCAATACACAGACCTTCTACCCTTTGGAATCTTTCACAGGTACGACAACCGGTTCTTCCACGGAAAACAGCACCTCTGAAGCTGCACAATAACCATTGTCTACAGAAAGGCAGTTTTATAAATATGAAAAAAGTGAAAAATATATCTCTGATTCTATTAGTACTGGCATTGTTGGTCATCGGATCCTCCAGCATTGTCGTTACCAACGAAAACGAATACAGTCTGATCCGGCAGTTCGGTAAAGTGGACCATGTAGTGAGTTCTGCAGGTGTTACCCTTAAGATTCCCTTTGTACAGAGCGTCGATAAGCTTCCGAAGGAGATCCTGCTCTATGATCTGTCTTCCTCCGATGTCATCACCAGTGACAAGAAGACCATGATCTGTGACAGTTACATTTTATGGCAGATCAATGATCCTCTGAAATTTGCCCAGACCCTGAACTCCTCCATCTCCAACGCAGAGAGCCGTCTGGACACCATCGTATATAACTCTACGAAAAATATCATAAGCAGTACGACCCAGAACGACGTCATCTCTGGGCGTGACGGAGAGCTGGCTGCAGCCATTATGAAAAACATTGGGAACACCACTGAGCAATACGGCATCGAATTGCTCTCCTTCGAAACCAAACAGCTGGATCTGCCCAGTGACAACAAAGCCGCTGTGTACGAGCGTATGATCTCCGAACGTGAAAACATCTCCGCAACCTATACCGCAGAGGGAAGCTCTGAGGCACAGAAGATCCGCAATACCACAGATAAGGAAGTCAATGTTCTCCTGTCGGAGGCCAATAAAAATGCGGAGATTCTCATTGCCGAGGGCGAAGCGGAATACATGAGAATTCTGTCAGAAGCTTATTCCGATGAATCCAAACAGGATTTCTATTCCTTCGTCAGAAGCCTGGATGCACTGAAGGCTTCCATGACCGGCGATAATAAGACGGTGATCCTGTCTCCGGATTCCCCGATCGCACAGATTTTCTACGGAAGATAACATAAAGGCCGGTGTCTGCAATATTCTTGCAGGCACCGGCTTTTTTATGCCAGAATCTCCTCAATTCTGCGTCTCTCTTCTTCACTGAATGCGGTTGCATGTACAATACCGATATTATCCAGGATCTGTGAAGGCTTGGAAGCTCCGATCAGAACACTGGTAATATCCCCGTCTTTTAAGATCCAGGACAGTGCCATCTGTGCCAGGGTCTGCCCTCTCTGGGATGCCAGATCGTTCAGTGCACGTACCTTCTTCAAAGTCTCTTCCACGATCGCCGCTTCTTTCAGGAATCTGCCGTCGGTACGGACACGGCTGTCCTCAGGAATACCGTGGAGATAACGGTCGGTCAGAAGTCCCTGTGCCAGAGGGCTGAAGGTAATAATACCGATGCCGTGAGCTGCAGCGTAATCTTTCAGACCATCCTTCTCAATATCTCTTACAAACATGGAATATTTTCTCTGGTTGATAATAAACGGTGTCCCCAGCTCCTTGAACAGTTCTGCTGCCGCAATGGTCTGCTCCTTATTGTAGTTGGAAATTCCCACATACAATGCCTTACCGGATCTGACAATGCCATCCAGTGCACGAACGGTCTCCTCCAACGGTGTATTTGGATCCGGTCTGTGATGGTAGAAGATATCCACATAATCCAGTCCCATACGCTTCAGGCTCTGATCCAGGCTGGCCACCAGGTACTTTTTACTGCCCCAGTTGCCGTAAGGTCCGGGCCACATATCATAACCGGCTTTCGTGGAAATGATCAGTTCATCTCGATACCTTCCCAGTCCTTTTGCAAGGATCCGTCCAAAATTTTCCTCCGCACTGCCCGGTACCGGTCCATAATTGTTTGCCAGATCAAAATGTGTAATGCCATGGTCAAATGCTGTGTGGCACATGTCCTGCATATTATCAAAATTCCCATTGGAGCCGAAATTGTGCCATAATCCCAGAGAGACTGCCGGAAGCTGCAATCCACTGGCACCACAGCGGTTGTATTTCATTTCTTCATATCTTTTCTCATCTGCCTGATACATTTAAATACCTCCTTTTTCCGAAAGAAAATTATAGACATTATTGTAACTATTCAGACCCCATTCGCAAAACCGCCTCTGCGAGGCTTCCTTTTTGCTCATGAGGTTACTTCGCCATATAAAACTGCTTATCTGCCTGAATGCAAGCATTCGCAGAACACAGTTTTGCATGGCTCTGAATAGTTACACATTATTATAAATTTATTTCCATCCCATTTCTATGCAAATTTTATAGAATAAAGTGCAATATCTTACAAATCACCTCTTACGTCCCACGATCTTCAGGTGGCTGAAAAACAGGTAATACACAATAAAAGCAATACTGGTCACCGTCCAGGTCAGCGGATAACTGAATACAATGGTGAGAATGTCATTTTTCAGAGGTACGGCTGTCAGGATCCATACCACGCGCAGTGCGCAGATCCCCAGGCAGCATATGATCATGGGAAGCCAGCTGTCGCCGATACCGCGCAGAGTACCGGACAAAATCTCAATGGCAATATAGGTAAAATATGTAGGTACCAAAAAATGCAGAATCTGTTCTCCGATCACTACCACCTGTGCATCTGTGGTAAACAGTTGATAACAGATCGATGCATAATTATAGAGGATCACGGACAACAGTACGGTTGCCCCGGCTGTAATCCCCATACAGGTACGGACTCCCTTGTGTACACGATCCATTTTCCCCGCACCATAATTCTGTCCCACAAAGGTAGTGATCGATATGCCAAAGGCGTTGACGATCATCCAGAACAGGCTGTCGATCTTGCTGTATGCTGTCCATGCCGCTACCGTATCCGTTCCCAATGCATTCACGCTGGACTGGATCAGAATATTGGACGATGTATACATTACCGACTGCAATCCCGCTGGAAGTCCGATCCGGATGATCCTGTGGAACATTCTTTCATCAAAACGGATCTTTCTCAGTTCCAGACGATGCATATCTTTCGTCCGCATCAGCACCCACAATACCAGCACCGCACTGAGTGCCTGCGACAGGATCGTAGCAAGTGCGGCACCTGCCACACCCATATGCAGTCCGATGACAAACACAATGTCCAGCACAATATTGGTCAGGCAGCTGACGATCAGGAAATATAGCGGTCTCTTGGAATCCCCCACAGCCCGCAGGATACCTGCGCCCATATTGTAGATCAGATTCCCGATAACGCCCAGAAAATAGATTCGGATATAGGTTGTCGACGGTCCCAAAATATCCTCAGGTGTAGACATCGCGCGCAGTGCCCATGGTGCCGCCGTAACACCCACGATCAGCATGCCGACTCCCGCCACCAGACTGAACGCAATGGAGGTATGTACAGCATAGCCTACCATCTCGGCACGTTTTGCCCCATAATACTGAGAGATAATGACTGTGGCACCGCTGGACAATCCCACGAAAAATCCCACCAGCAGCTGGATCAGCGTACCGGTACCGCCACCTACCGCCGACAAAGCTTCTTTTCCGACAAAGCGCCCTACGATCACCGCATCCGCTGCATTATATAATTGTTGAAAAAAGGTCCCGAACAAAATAGGGAAAAAGAACAGGAGCAGTTGCTGCCAGATGACTCCCGTTACGATCTTGTTCTCTTTCTCTATAACATTTTCTGTCTGCTTTTGTGTTTTCTCTGTATTTGCTTCCATATTAATATGCCCTTTGAAAATCTATACTTCTACGATGATAGTATCATTTCCACAAAACCTTTTCAAGAGGGTAATCTTATCCACATCGGAAGTCAGGAAAAACCCCGGGTGGTGGAAGCACCCGGGGATCCTGTCTGCACCCGGATGAGTCGCAGCATCCGGGCACAGCACTCTGTATATACCAAATTGAGGGATTAGATAAAAGCTAAGTTAAGTTACTCGACATCTTGCAGAGCTGCGAAGTCTTCTTCGCCGGTACGAACCTTTACAACCTTGTCAACGTTGTATACGAAGATCTTGCCATCGCCGATATGTCCGGTGTACAGAGCTTTCTTGGCAGCCTCGATCACAGTTGCTACTGGGATCTTGCTGACTACGACTTCTACCTTCACCTTAGGCAGCAGGGTCGCATCCATTTCCACTCCACGATACATCTCGCCGGCACCCTTCTGGACACCGCAGCCCATAACCTGTGTCATGGTCATACCGGTTACGCCCAGATCATTCAGCGCTTTCTTCAAAACTTCAAATCTTGCAAGCTTTGCAATCACAACTACCTTGTAGATACCGGTTGCAGGAATTGCTGCCGGAACTGTCTCTACCTTTACTGCTGCTTCCTTCATGGCTGCGGAAGCTGTGTCATAATCACTTACGCCAAGGCTGGTGTTTTCATTTACCTCCATGGTCATAGTGTTGGAAATATCCATAATGCTAAAGCCTGCATATGCGGAAGGAAGACCATGCTCACAGGAGTCCAGACCAACAATCTCTTCTTCCTCAGATACACGTAAGCCTACGGTAGCCTTGATGATCAGGAAAGCAATAGTAATCGTTACTGCAGTCCATGCCGCTACACTTACAAAACCTAACAGCTGCAGACCAAGCTGCTTGAAGCCGCCGCCATAGAACAGGCCTACCACACTGCCATTGCCGGGTGCGGAAGTGGTTGCAAATAAACCGGTTGCAATAGTACCCCAGATACCATTCATGCAATGTACTGCAACAGCACCTACAGGGTCGTCAATATGAAGCTTATAATCCAGAAGCCATACACCAAATACTACCAGAAGTCCTGCTACTGCACCGATCACGATAGCACCGAAGCAATCCGTCACATCACAAGGAGCGGTAATCGCTACCAGACCTGCCAGAGATGCATTCAGACACATGGATACATCAGGTTTGCCATATTTGATCCAGGTAAATACCATACATACTACAGTTGCGATTGCGGGAGCTACGGTAGTGGTAAGGAATACGGAGCCTAACTGCTCTACGGAAGTACAAGCAGCACCATTGAATCCATACCAGCCAAGCCACAGGATAAATACACCAAGGCATCCAATCGGAAGGTTATGTCCGGGGAATGCATTTACTTTTACAATCTTACCACTCTTGTCCTTTTCAAACTTACCAATACGGGGACCTAAAAGCTTTGCTCCGATCAAAGCAGAGATACCGCCTACCATGTGGATCGCACAGGATCCTGCGAAATCATGGAAGCCAAGCTGTGCCAGCCAGCCGCCGCCCCAGATCCAGTGAGCTTCGATGGGATAGATCAATGCGGAGATCACACCGGAGTAAATACAATAGGATAAGAACTTGGTTCTCTCTGCCATAGCGCCGGATACGATGGTAGCTGTGGTAGCACAGAACACCAGATTAAATACAAAATTTGAATAATCAAAATTCTCATAGGCAGTAAAGATGTCCAGTCCCGGCTTGCCGATCAGACCTACTACATCTTCACCAAGTAACAATCCAAAGCCAATCAAAATAAATACTACAGTACCGATACAGAAATCCATCAGATTCTTCATCAGAATATTACCGGCATTTTTGGCTCTGGTAAATCCAGTCTCCACCATTGCGAATCCTGCCTGCATCCAGAACACCAGGGCCGCACCGATCAGAAACCAGACTGCAAATAATTGACCGTCTACTGCGCTTAAGATTTCTTCTGTCATAACATTTTCCTCCTCACTCTTCGTGAAATATCTTCCACCATACTTCACCGGTGTAAAAAAATATGCGATACTATGGTCTCATCCTTCGAAGCCCCATTGCATCGCATCCTTAGGGTATAGCAGTCAAACTGTTTTCCACATACCCTTACGCTATTTTTGTCCGGCCACGCGCGTTGTGATACTGCCGGACAATACCCGGGATATACATCCCGGTATGATTAGCGGTCGTCAAGTGACCATTCGTGCCAGCACGATGTTCACTTTCCTCGTCGCCATAACAAAAAGGGCGCTACAGTTTTATTCTGTAGCGCCTTTGCTATGGTGAGAGTATAGCACCGTGGTTTTAGAGTGTCAACATGTTTTTTATATTTTCTTTATATTTTTACAGTTCCATAAGAAGTCGCTCATAACAAGTTCCTTCCCAGGTGACCTGATCCAGTTGGGAAAATCCCAGTCTTTCCGCAAGGTGCAGGGATATTTCGTTCTCTGGCATCACTAACATCTGCACTCGCTCAAATCCCAATTCTTCTTTCCCGTATTTTAATAATGCCTTGCATACTTCCGTGGCATACCCCTGCCGCTGCCACGGGACACCGATGACGAAGCCCAGCTCCGGATCCTCGTAACCTTCGCGGTTGGAAAATCCGGCTCTGCCGATGACCTGCCCGGTAATTTTATCACAGATCGTCCATACACCGTAATTGTAAAAATAATACATATTTTCCGTATAGTCCTGAAGGTATGCTTCTTCCTGTGCTCGTTCCGGATACAGTCCTTCCGTATACTGCGTCACGGAAGGTTCCGCATATATCTCATAGAGAGCATCCAAGTCCTCTGCCCGGGTCTCCCGCACGAGGCAGCGGTCTGTCGTCAGAATATCCCAGGGAATCCCCATATATCTGCGGTACACCTTCTCCATGTAATCCCAGTCCAGTTCCTCAAGGTTTTCACAGGCATAGCGGACACCGGAAAAGTCCTGATCCCGGTTATCCTCGTGAAGCCATGCCAGCACCGGGCAGCCCTGACGAAGCAGTTCCTGTGCCCGCTGTCCCTGATCGGTGATCCAGAGTGCACCTTTCCCTGTTCCCGGATTCTGTTTCAGTTTCTTCGAGCGCACCATGTTCTCCGGCGGATCTGGAATTTTCTCCGGAATCGCCTTTGTTTCTAATATGATCTGCCGTAAAAAATACATCCGCAGTAATTCTCCTCTTTACCTTTAACTAAAATAAAGGTTATAATGTAACTATTCAGAACCCATTCGCAAAATTGCTACCTTGCAGCTTTCCTTTTGCTCATGTGGTTATCTCGCTATATAAATTCTGTCAAATAAGCTCTGGTATGCAAGCATTCCGATCCTTATTTGACAGAATTTGCATAGCTCTGAATAGTTACAAATATTATACACAAAGTTCTGACAGAAAGGAAACTATTATGGCAAAGAATCCTATTGTTACCATTACCATGAAAGACGGCGGTGTGATCAAATGTGAGCTTTATCCCGAAGTTGCCCCCGAATCCGTCAACAATTTTATCAGTCTGATCAACAAGCATTTTTACGATGGTCTGATCTTCCACCGTGTCATCCGCGGTTTCATGATCCAGGGCGGATGTCCCGATGGCACCGGCATGGGCGGCCCCGGCTACAGCATCAAGGGTGAGTTTGCTGCCAACGGTGTGACCAATGATCTGAAGCATACCGAAGGTGTTCTGTCCATGGCAAGAGCCATGCATCCCGATTCCGCAGGCAGCCAGTTCTTCATCATGCACAAGACCAGCCCTCATCTGGATGGCTCTTATGCCGCTTTCGGTAAGGTGATCGAGGGTATGGATGTGGTAAATAAGATTGCTGAGACCCGCACCGATTACAGCGATCGTCCCCTGGAGGATCAGGTAATGGAAAGCGTTACCGTAGATACTTTCGGCGAGACCTATCCCGAGCCCAACAAGCTGGACAGATAAGATTTCAAAAAACAACCTCCGTAGGTCAGATGTTCTCTGACCTACGGAGGTCTTTTTATGTCTATGGTTTTCATATCTGTGGATCAATATTCCACGTTTTCACAATTTTCAATAAAAATAGGAGCTTCCACTTCGCCCTTCATGTCCTCAGTAATCTCATAAGAGAAATTCCGGAAATGGATATTTTCTGCATTGCGGGCATACAGCACTCTGAGAGAATCCTCCAGGATCACATTCCCCTCATTGGGACGCAGATCATGGCAATTCTTCGGCCAGTCCGTCTTCTTCTCCAGTTGGACATGAATACCGTCAAATGTGATATCCCGGATATTTTTCGAATCGTCACCATAGATCAGGATGCCATTCTCTCCGACACAGTTGATATTCTGGAAACGGACATTCCGGATATATCCCACATTCGTCTCCGTATTTCTCTTCACCGCAGTGATGGTAATGGGTTCTGCCTCGCCCCACCAATGTACCTTGGAGAACAGGCGGGTATCAATATTCAGATTGGAGAATGTGACATTTTCTATACAGCCTTTGTCACGTAACTGCAGGGAAATAGCACGGTTGGTGCGCTGGATACTACAGTTGGTCACGGAAATATTCCGGAAAGGTGCTTCACTCTCCGTGCCGAACTTGATAGCGGCACTGGTGGAGATCATGGTACAGTTATCCACTACAATATTTTCGCAGGGACCATATTCCATGGCAGCCGCCGTATTCTTAAATACAATACAGTCATCTGCGCATTCAATATGACAGTTGGAGATTCTCACATTACTGCAGTGATCCGGATCAATGCCATCGCAGTTAGCCAGACGCAGATTATTAATAATACGGATTCCCTCAATCAATACTTCCTTACATCCCACCAGATGAGTGGTCCAGAATGCACTGCCGGTCAGGGTTACCTGCTGGATGGTCAGATGCCTTACATTTTCCAGGAACAGCAAAGGTACTCTTGGATAAAAATATCCGTCAATATGCCATTTGGTCACTTTTCCATAGAATATCTTCTCGTTGCCGTCAATCTTGCCAAATCCGGTGATGGCCACATTTTCGGCATCCTTGCTGTATACAAAATTCAGCGTCGGTTTTCCATTGTAATCACAGGCATTGTAGGTCGGAGTATCTACCTTACTGATCTGTGGCGTTCCCACTTTCAACATATCGAAATCTTCCAGATGGTCACTGGCTTTCAGGACAGCCCCCATCTCCAGATGAAATTCCACATTTGATTTCAGAAAAATGGTTCCGCTCCGGAAGACATGTCCTCCCTGTAACAGGACCTTACCGCCGCCAGCCTGGCTGCAGGCATCAATCGCCTTCTGGATGGCTGCAGCGTCATTCGTCACGCCATCACCTTTTGCACCGTATTCCAATACATCGTATATCATCTCTCTGCTCCTCTCTTAGCCCTTCAGGCCGGAAGTTGAAATTCCTTCTACCAGATATCTCTGCAGGCAGAAGAAGATCAATACTGCAGGCAGAATAGACAAGGTTGCCATAGCGAACATAGCACCGTAGTCGGAAGAAGAACTGGGGTCACAGAACATTTTCAGTGCCAGGCTGACAGGATATTTCTCTGTCTTGTTGACATACAATAATGCTCCAAGGAAATCATCCCATCTCCACATAAAGGAGAAGATACAGCCGGTTACAACAGCCGGTTTGATCAGAGGGATCATGATCCTTGTAAAGATGCCCCAGTAGGAACAGCCGTCGATCTTTGCTGCTTCGTCCAGTTCGATCGGAATACCGCCGATGAAGTTGGAAAGCAGGTATACGAAAAATCCCTGGATCGCGAAGAAGTATGGGACAGTCAGGGGAAGGAAAGAACCGACCCAGCCTAATTTCTGGTACCACAGATACTGCGGGATCATAAGAACCTGTGCAGGAAGCATCATGGATAACAGCATTGCGGAAAATAAAATTCCTTTTCCACGGAACTTAAATCTTGCGAAACCGTAGGCTACAACAGCAGAGGAAGCAATGGTTCCAATGGTAGCGATCACGGAGATGAAGATAGAGTTTTTAAAGAAAGTGGAAAAAGAGATCTTTGCAAATCCTTTCCAGCCGTTTGCGTAGTTATCCGTTACAAAATGTTCCGGGATCAGGGAACTGGCGGTT
>OHFY01000847.1_pt1 | contig 10986 bp, 10 predicted proteins | sample 1567681 | NCBI WGS metagenome assembly OHFY01 (sample SAMEA3879512, study PRJEB24766) | human gut metagenome | biome: human-associated habitat; feature: feces | place: USA | collected 1985/1987 | reverse complement strand
AAAGTCATTACGGGTTTCTTTACTATTTTCTCGTTGTTCAATTTTCAAGGTCCTATGTTCACTTTGCACAAGAAAAACTTGATTCTCTCTTTTGTTTTAAGAGAATTTGTTGTTTTCCTTCGCGGAACATTCTCTATTATATACCTTTTTCCAGAAAAGTCAACCCCTTTTTTCAAAAAAATTCAATTTTTTCAGAAAAAGTTTTAGCCTTGTGGTTTTGCCAACAAATTTCTTTGTTTTATCACAACATATTGTGGTTGTCTAAAATACACCTTTTTACAATTTTCAAAATCCTATTGTATTTTCCCTTTCTATAATATAAAATAGAAATACAAATTAATTTTTCGGAGGAAAATTTATGATTAATTCCATTCCCTATTATCCGTATCAACAGAATGTGCAGATATTGAAAGGATTCTTTTCCAAACCGCTTACATTAATATGTGCAATAGTCTCCGGCCTTACATGTATTCTCGGAATGTTTAGCATTAATACAAGAGCAGGTTCTACGAACATATCTTTCTCGAGCGGCACAGGCGGTTCAATTTCAATTCTTTTATGTATTGCTCTTATCCTGCTTTATGCAAAGTGCCGTTCAAATGATCCAATGCCGTTTGGCGCAACGGTTACTCTCATCAAGATATATTCTATCATTGAAATAGTAATCGGCGGACTTGCATTGCTCGCCTTTACCGGAATAACTTTTCTTCTTTCATTAGTTTTGCAGGGACAGGAAGTATTCGGATACATTCTTATCCTCTGCTTCTTTGCTATTCCTATTGCACTTGTAACACTCATACACGGTATCGGATTGCTTTTATGGTCTGATTCAATTAAGAAGGGTGCAACATCGGTTTATCTCAAAAGCAGAGGTTCAATACTTCTTGCCGTGTCTTCTATTCTCTCTATTATAGTAAGCGTTGCATCCGCAATTGCTTCATTCATCTTTATTAAGGAATACGGTCCGGAAATTTCAGCGTATCTGCATCATTTGGCTGAGGAGAATCCGAACTTTAATTTTAGCGGTCTATTTGATTCGTCAGATCCCATGAATTCATTGTTTATTTCCGCTGCGGGGATTGTAACGGTATTAAATACAGTACTGTCTGCTGTATTTTACGCTTTGCTTGCTGCTCTTGCTATTTCTTTTCATACATATATAAAGAAATACACAAACGGAATTAACTTCGGTTCAGGTCAGACTCCTGAATATGATGCTCAGCAAAACGCTGTTCCCGTACCTCCTGTTGCTCCTGTAACAAGTGAAGTACAGACAGAAGGTATTCAGCCGCCTGTTCAGCAACCGATTGATTTTCAGCCCAAAAGCGTTGATTTTGGCTCAATGGATGCAACTTCCGACAACAAACAGATTAACACTCAATTTGAAAATCCTTATATGCAGGCGGTCGCAGACGATATGAGTGATAAATCAAATACGGTTGTTTGCCCGAACTGTCATGCACAATGCAATAACGATATGAAGTTCTGCGGAAACTGCGGTACAAAACTCAAATAAAAAACGCTATACATATATATAGAAAAAAGCGGAGATTGAAGTTGAATCAATCTCCGCTTTATTGCGTCACAATTATTTACATATATATGTGTATATTACTTCTTAAAAGCCTTGAAATCCTTGATAACCTGCTCACGATGCTTATAGTTATCACTATTCTTATCGGGATTTGTCTTATCAATAGCAGTGTCTGTATAAATCATAAGATAGTTGCCGTTATCCGAAAGATAGGCTGTTACATCGGGAAGTCCGTAGATGCTGAATGTGCCGTTGTCCTTAACAGACTTTACAATCTCATCGGCTGTGCTGTTCGTTTTCTTTGTATCATAAGAGTAAAGCTCAATGATAATATTTGAACCTGCATACTTTGTAGCAAACTTTTTACCTTCTTTGGCGCCGATAGCGGACGCATCCATTTTAATGCTGCCGTCTTTACTTTCAAGGTATCCCTTAGCTACAAAATAATCAACAAGTCCGTCAAGGTCATTGCTGTATTTATCATCCTTAACCGAAGATGTTGTAGGCTGAGTGCTGTCCTCGCTTGTCTGTGAAGAACTGTTACCGTCCTTATAAAGTGCATCATTATAGCTGCAACCAACTGCAGTAACCGCAAGAATGCCTGCACATAAAATCGCTGTAAGAATTCTCTTCATAATATTTTTCCTTTCGGTTCATTCTTTCGTTCTGTCATAAGTACAGTATATTATACCGCATATTTTCCGATAAATCAATATAAATTTCAAAAACAATAGGCAGATGCCGAAGCGTCTGCCTTGATTATGTCGTAACATTATTAATATCGTAAGATTTGATTATATAGAACTGCCCTTTCAAATTAAGTGTGATGCACTCACCATACAGAGTTAATTCTATCACCAAGTCAAGCTCGGGAATTCATAGTTTAGATTATATCAAACTATCTACACGAACTAAAATTAACACGAGCTAAAATTAACCTACTATATATACATTTACATTTCGTCTGCCAAAGCTTACGCATTCATCATATGTGTTGTAGAAACAGTCAACAATTGCAGTTCCCGACATGAGCGCACCGCCTGTGTCAACGGCTGTTGCGTAGCCGTAAACAAAACTGCCGTCTGTTGATACAATGTAAAGCTTTGAACCATACGGAATGATGTTCGGGTTGACTGCCACACCGCCGTGATAAGCCGTTACGCCTGTTGCCGTAAGTGAACCTGCGGGTGCTGTGTATGCTGTACCTGAACCTGTAACAACCGATGAATAGGCAACGGTGTTGCCGTTCATATCTGTAAATGTGCCGGCAGGATTGCTGACATTTGAACCCTTTGTACCCATAAGCACAACCTTGTCAACAGGCTCTTTTGTAATTTTGGTGTCTACTGTTTCTGAAGATACCTTTTTGCCGTCAACATACTTGCACTTCTTTGTTACAAGAGCTTCGCCCTGTTTGCCCTCAGTCTGAACCTTTGTTTCGCCAAGGTCAACATCTTTTGAATTTTTCTTAACGGTTTCAAAATCAACCGACTGAGTTTCGGTTTCGTTCCTGTAGGTCACACGCTTGATGGTGATGCTGTCTGCGTCCTCAATGTTGCTGTCCTTGTCAACGCTGAGAATATCGTCATCGGAAAGCTTGTAGCCAAGCTGATTGAGGACATCACAAACATTTCCGTTCGGAACATAAACGCTGTCGGTTTTGCCGTCAGCCGTAATTGAAAGCTTTTTGCCCTTGTAAACCTTAACGGTGAGATTATCCGAAACCGGAGTTGAAAGTGACGGCTCAACAACCTCGTTATATGCGGGAGTGATGCCTGTTCTTTCAAGCACATCGGCAACCGTACCTTTTGCGAGGCTGACTGTCTGAACATCGCCGTTGTAGTCAACGCTGATTTCAACAGCCCTAATCATGCCGTGTGTAAATCCGTTTTCATCAAGTCCTGCATAAACGATATCGCCGTTTGCAAGCTCAACACCGTCTGATGTTACAGCATGTTCTGTTGCTGCACTGTAGTTCACGGCAGCAGCTACCGTGTAAATCGAACCTGTAATAATTGCAGCTGCAAGTGCAAAAGTCGTTACGGAACGCAGGGGACGAAAGTTCTCTTTCTTTTTCTGCATAATAAATTTCTCCTGACTTGCAATTTTCTCAGGATTGATTTTGCATAGAAAATTGCATATTTAATTCATAAACCTTCACTAAAGAGCCGTCTTGCTCTTTACAGGCACACATTATAGGACTGTGTTTTGTGAATGTCAAACCAATCAAAAGTAAATTTTTTGTGAAATTTCACAAGGCTTTCGCCTTTATTTTCTATTTTTGCAATATAATCTTGTTTCCTATCGGGAATTATCCTGCAAATTTATATGCAATTTGCAAGAAATTCACTTTTACCGTTTCGTTACCGATTTGTTACTGTTTTGTAACCACTTTCTCATAGAGAATTTTATCGCTTTAAACAGCCGTTTTTAATGCTTTTTTAGCAACAAAAACGAGGTCAAATCGACCTCGTTTTCTGCTGTATTTATTCATCTTTTTTCTTTGTAATTGTTTTTTGTGATTTCTGTTCTATTTCTTTAATACTGCTCTTTGGAGTGGGCAAATCTTCCGGCATAGTACCGCCAAGTTCCTTTATTGTTTCACGGACTTTTTTGCCAACATGATAATGGGTTTGATTAGCCTCCTGCTTGCCCTTTATATTATCTCTTCTAAGTTTTTCTTCAGTTTGAGTTGCTCGGAATAAATTAGCAGCTAATTCAGTGCTACCCATATAATCCAAAATTTTCTGACTTTTCTTTAAGCCCTTTTTATTATGTATTTCTTTCGCTCCAAGTCCGCCGTAAAGCCCTTTATATCCATAATTTTGAAATATAGCATAATCCCTTTGTTCTACAACACCCGCATCATGCGCTGCATCTGCCAACATAGAATTATGTTTTTTTAATTCATTTCTGATTGCTAATCTTTTTGCATCTTCAGATAAGGAATCAAAATTTTCAGAAAGTTCTTGTTCTCTTGTTTTTACAGCAAAATAAGTTTGTCCAAAGGATATAATTTCCTTTTGAGGATCACCGTTCATAACGATTAGATAGCAAGCGTAACGAGATAATTTTATATCTTTTACTTTTCTATTTGCACCATTGCCTATCTTTCTTACAACTTCGCATTCTTCAAAATGTTCGTCTATATCATAACCGCTGTTTTCACATGATACAGCCGCTCTTTGAACAGCTTCATAAAAATTTCGCCATTGCGAATATTCAAGCACTTCCTGAAGTTCTCTCGCATACCAAAATTCTTGACCATATTCATTAATCTGTTTGATGTTCTCAAATATTCGGTCGCTATACTTTTCAATACTAGTCACAACTATCCTCCTTTGTGCAAAGTATACAAAATTTTCGTTTTTTTGCAACATTTTGCTGGCATCAGCAAAATGTTATTATTCAAATTACTAATCTTAAATCAGCTATTATTATATAATAATTATAATGTAACTCACATTAAAAATCAACACTAAAGTTTTATAATGTTGTTTCATTTGCGTGCTTTTTGCGGTACTCCGTAGGGGTGATTCCTTTCAGCTTTCTGAAAACCTTTGAAAAGTATAACTGATCGGAAAAGCCTACCGAGAGGGCGACATCCTTAATCTGAACATTCGTGTTGTTAAGCATTGTGCAGGCTCTGCCGATTCGGCAGTTGTTGATGTACTCGATAACCGAAAATCCCGTTTCTTCCTTAAAAAGTCTGTAAAGGTAAGTGCGGTCAATCTGAACTTTATCGGCAACGCTTTTAACCGTGCATGAAACCTGCCGAAAGTTTCTTTCTATATAATCTCTCGCCTGCATAATGTAGTCGGTTTCGGTTGATTTCCGACTCGGATAATACTGAATATAGTATGACAGCAGAATCAGAACCTTGCCGTTTGTGCGACAGGCGGCATAAACCGTGTCGCTGCTGTCATCACAGACATCAAAATATTGAAAAAGACTTTCAACGGGAATTTCGGGGGCAACAGGACGGCTTTTTGAAAAATTGGTTCGGCTTATCATTACGGCAATTTCAAACCCAGTGAGTTCAACCCATTTGTATTCAAACATAATATTCGGATAGGCCTTTACGCTTATGCTTGAATACGGAAAAAGCATGACCGAATTACCCCTTTTCACGGGATATTCGATGCCATCTATAATAAAAATTCCCTTGCCTGCCGTAACAAGAAACAGACCGTAGGTTTCACGCATTGCGGGTTTGATTTCAAAATCAATATCAGGAATCCTCACACCGCACGAAACACAAACATTTGACAGTACTCTGTAATTACTATTTTGTTCCATATAATCGCCTCAAATACAACATTTGTCCATAATATCATAACATATCTATATAGATTTTCGTGCTTTTTCACGCTATAATTATGTTATTATACAATAATTTTGCATTTTTGACAATAGGGGATTCGGAGTGAAAAATTTTGAACTATAAATACGAAATAATAAATTATGACCAAAACACACCTGCAAAGGTTATGTATCTTAACCTTTCGTCAGAAACACACAAGACTGAACTTCATTGGCACAGAGAGCCTGAGCTTGTCTATGTGATTGAAGGTCAGGCAGAATGTCCGAGGAACGGCGAAACAACGCTTGTAAACGAGGGGGATTTTATTCTTTTCAACAGTGAAGATGTTCACCTTGTTCGGCCTGTTGTCGGAACAAGCGTCCGCCTTGTGTGCATTCAGCTTTCGTTTGAATATATGCGAATGTTCTGCAAGTCAATTGACAGCGTTGTTTTTGACCTTTCTGTTTCTCCTCAAACGAAACAGAAGCTTATTGAAGTTCTTCAGGAAATTGCCGAAACAAATCCCAATGATGAGTACAGCACACTTCTTCAAATTGCTCATGTCAATAAGATTTACTATCTGCTCTTGAAGAATTGCACCTGCTTTAAGAGAGCAACCAACAATCCGATTATTCCACGCAGAGATTTTTCATATGCAAAAACAGCAATTGCATATATTAATGAAAACTACAAGCGTGAAATTCCTCTTAACGAGATTTCATCGGTTGTAAATCTTTCTCCGTCTTATTTTTCAAAGTACTTCAAAAGCATCACCCGTGTGAGCTTTTCGGAGTATCTTGCAAACCTCCGACTTGAAAATGCAATCAACGATATGCTTGATAAGAACTCGACGGTTTCTGCCGCTGCACTTGAAAACGGCTTTGCAAATGTAAAGTCATTCATCACACAGTGCAAAAAGGTCTACGGTCTTACACCGGCGCAGTATAAAAAGAAGCTTCTCAACAGATAAAATTTTAAAGGCTCAGAACTTTGTACAGGTTCTGAGCCTTTTTGCATACGGCATACAGCCGTTTCTTATTGATAAAGTTTATCCTTGAAAAATTTCGCCACCATATCCCACAGCTTTTCCTGTGCAAAAAATATGTCGGCGTGTTCCGCTCCGTTAATTGCAACCAATGTGACATCGCAACCGTTTTTCTCAAGCAAATCGTGCAATTCGGCACTCTGCGAAAAAGGAACGGTGGAATCGTCTGTTCCGTGAAAAATCATAAACGGCGGTGCTGACGGGGTTACATACGAAACGGGGCAACACTTCATTGCCTTTTCCTTATTGAGTGCAACATTCATTCCGAGCATGAGCGACTCCATACTTGCCGCCGAAGTTAACGGCGATTCATATGGAAATGTTGAAACATCTGTCGGCGGATAAAAGGCACAGCAAGCCTGTACCTCGCTTGAACAGTCAAGATAATTTCCGACATCAAGAGCCTTATCATTATCTAAAGCGCACATGGCAGCAAGATAGCCTCCTGCGGATTCGCCTGCAACACCGATATTGTTTTCATCTATATTATAACGGTCTGCGTGAGCCTTGATGTAGCGAATAGCCGCTTTTACATCCTCCAACGGCATCGGATATGCCCCTTCATTGCTTGTGCGATATTCAACACTTGCAACCGCAAAGCCCTCGAGTGCCAACTTTGCAAGATAAGCAAAATGGGCAGATTTATCCAGTCTTATCCAACCTCCACCGCAAAACCACACAATACACGGGTATTTTTTGTTTTTTAATTTTGGATAAATCAAGTCGAGTTTCAAGTCTCTTGTGGTGTGTCCGAACCATGCGTCAACCTGTGCATAGGTTATGTCGGATACGGTAAAATATCTCGGTTTTTCAATTTTAAGATTCATTTCAAACTTCATAATATTATCCATTATCAGTTGTATTTGCGGAGCAAGCCTATATTATATGACTCAATCTCCGAAAGGTCGCTTTCGCTGAAATTGTAGTTTTCATGATACCAGCTTTGGCTTTGGTAGTAATGACGGATAGAATCCGTTTTGAACACATAGCCGTGGCGGGCATAGATTTCGTTGATTGCATCCTGTGCAAGCTCTGAACCAAGTCCCATAACCTCGTTGGCGTTCAGCTTTCTGATTGATGAATCAGGCAAAATAAAATCGTTGTCATAGTTGTAATAATGGGCTGTGGGATAACGGTCACGGCTTTCCTGCTTTACCGCCTGCGTCGGAGCTTCCGTTGAAGGCACGGTGGTTTTCTTTTCTGTATCTTTAACGGTAACCGTGCATGTAGCCTTCTTTCCGTTTTCCGTTTCGCAAGTAATTATTGCAACGCCCTCATTTTCGCCGAGTACCATTCCGTTGTTGTCAACACTTGCGGTTTCAGGGTCTGACGAAGACCACACAATGTTGTCCGACGGCGCATCAACAGGCTTCACCTTTGCCTCAAGCTGAATTTTGCTGCCCTTTTTAACGGAGGTTGAACTTTCGCTTACGGTAATGCCTTCAATCTCTTTGTCAAGGATTGTCACATTACACACCCTTTTAAGACCGCTTTCGCTCTCTGCGGTTACAACTGCCGTTCCTTTTGCCTTGCCTGTAACCGTTCCGTCGTTAACGGTTACAATTTTGCTGTCTGATGTTGACCAATTGATTGTGCCGGCATCCGCCCCATCGGGCTTGATTGTAACCGAAATATGTTTTGTATCTCCCACATGAAGCTCAAGCTCTTCGTAACTGAGTGACATACTCTCAACCTGTTTTGTAAAGCACGAACACAATACAAACGGAACTATTATCAGCATTGCCAAAATCGGCATTATTTTTTTCATAAATACTCCCCCTTACATATATATGTAAAATCCGCAACAGATTCTATCAATATTCTAACCTATTTAATTCGTTTTGTAAATAATAAATAATCAATCTACCTGCACAATTTTTTTTAACAGTTCTCTGCTCTTTATAAGTATTCTTCGGTACTCGGTAGAAATGTATCCCGATTTTGCAAATCTGCTCAGAGTTTTGCTGACCGTTACCCTCGATACTCCCACCGTGTTGGCAATTTCTTCATGCGTAATTGCAACAATGCCGTCATGTTCGCTTTCAAGCAAGAGTCCTGCAATACGGGCGTCTGCCTGCATAAAGGTCATTGAGTCAAGCTGTGATGACAAAAGTCTTATTCTGTTGGCAAGAATTTCAAGCAATTCAAACGCAAGCGTCGGGTGCTGTGCGATAATGTCGGTCAATCGCTTTTTGTCAATCATTATAACTTCGGTATTTGTAAGTGCCTTGGCGGAACTGACTCTCGGCTTTTTGTCAAAAAAAGCACCCTCACCGATAATCTCGCCGTGTCTTGCCGTGTTGAGAGTTTTCTCGTTGCCGTCAACGGAATTCATATACACCTTTACACTGCCCTTTTTAATGTAGCAAAAGCTCTGTGCCGTGTCGCCCTGAAGATAGATTATCTCATCTTTTGCGTATTTTCTGACGCTCCCCGACTGCTCAATCAGCGACTGCATATTCTCATGAACAGTGCTGTTTGCGTGTCCGCAGGCATTAATCGTGTGTTCCATAATTCACCGCCCTAATAATCCGATTTATTTCCTTAATTGTAACATAGTTTACAATCTTTTTGCAAGGTGTATGCAATAATTATCTTAAAAGAAAAGGAGTGATTTATTATGGGTATGACTATGTCGCAGAAGATTCTTGCGGCTCACGCAGGACTCAGCGAAGTCAAGGCAGGTCAGCTTATTGAGGCAAAGCTCGATATGGTTCTCGGTAACGATGTAACATCTCCCGTAGCCATTAATGTATTCGAGGAAAACGGCGCTACCTCAGTATTTGACAACACAAAAATCGCAATGATTATGGACCACTTTACACCTAATAAAGATATCAAGGCAGCAACACAGGTTAAACAGGTTCGCACATTTGCAGACAAATATGATATCAAAAACTACAGAGATGTAGGTCAGATGGGTATTGAGCACGCACTTCTCCCCGAACAGGGACTTGTAGGACCGGGATGTCTTTGCATCGGTGCTGACTCACACACCTGTACATACGGCGCACTCGGCGCATTCTCAACAGGTGTCGGCTCAACGGATATGGCTGCCGGTATGATCAGCGGTAAGGCTTGGTTCAAGGTTCCGTCAGCTATCAAATTCAACATCGTAGGCAAGCCACAGGGTTTTGTAAGCGGTAAGGATGTTATTCTCCACATCATCGGCAAAATCGGCGTTGACGGCGCACTTTACAAGTCTATGGAATTTTCAGGCGAGGGTCTGAAAAACCTTTCCATGGAGGACAGGCTTTGCATGGCTAACATGGCTATCGAAGCAGGTGCTAAGAACGGCATATTTGCAGTTGACGATGTTACACTTGATTACATCAAGGATAAGGTAGACAGAGAGTATAAGATATACAAGGCTGATGATGACGCTGAGTATGAGGCTGAATACACTATTGACCTCAGCCAGATAAAGCCTACAGTCGCTTTCCCGCATCTGCCTGAGAACGCAAGAACATTTGACGATATCCCGGAGGTCAAGATAGATCAGGTGGTCATCGGTTCATGTACGAACGGCAGGATAGAGGATCTGAGATGTGCCGCTGAGATACTTGACGGCAAAAAGGTGGCAAAGAACGTTAGATGTATCGTTATCCCTGCCACACAGAAGGTATATATGCAGGCCATGAAAGAGGGTCTGCTGGAGATATTCATAAATGCAGGCTGTGCGGTTTCTACACCTACCTGCGGTCCATGTCTTGGCGGACATATGGGTATTCTTGCAAAGGGCGAAAGAGCCGTTGCAACAACAAACAGAAATTTCGTGGGACGTATGGGTCACCCAGAATCAGAGGTTTATCTGGCTTCACCTTACGTTGCCGCCGCTTCAGCTGTGACAGGCAAGATCTCACAGCCGTCGGAAGTTATGTGATATTCGGGGAGAAAATCAGCTGACAGATCTTGCGTTGGGGGAATAATTGATATGCGGTATGACCGCATATACGACTTGGGAGCGAGAACAGATGAAAAATTATCTTAGGGAAATATTCTCCGATATACTTCTTAGTATTGTTACAAAGAAGTACGGAACTTCACTAAATGACTATCAGCGTGAGGAGAAGGCTGACGAGATCATTCAGGAACTCCATGACA
>OHFY01000841.1_pt1 | contig 11051 bp, 10 predicted proteins | sample 1567681 | NCBI WGS metagenome assembly OHFY01 (sample SAMEA3879512, study PRJEB24766) | human gut metagenome | biome: human-associated habitat; feature: feces | place: USA | collected 1985/1987 | reverse complement strand
GCTTCAACTCATCTATAATTCTGCCAACATTTTCGTCCATACTGGCAATCATAGCTGCATAAATTGCATTACTCTGAAGAATTCTTTCCATACGCGTAGAATCCTGATAGGGCTGTTTACGCTTCCATTCCGGATTTGTATCAAACGTTTCCAATGACAACAAACCCATTTTCCGAGCCTTCTCCTCGAAATATTTAACCTTTTCCGGTTTCGCCAACAATGGAGTATGCACCTGATAGAAAGGTAGATTAATGAAGAAAGGCTTGTCTTTAAAGTTCCGGAGTATCTTTATGCACTCATCCCCCAACCTGTCAGTCAGGTATTCCCCCTTCGGTCCATCGGTCAGATAAGGATTATGATAAGGCACTGGAAGCATCTCTACAGGCTATTGTGGATGGATCAGGCAGACTGCAGATGCGTACCTGGAAGAATGAGTACGATACATGGGAAAATGCCATGCAGATGACTAGAGGTGCATGTTATGCATTTATCATCATTCTGGCAGCAATCAGCATTATGAACTTGATTAACACAATGATCAATAGTGTCCATGTGCGAAAAAAGGAGCTTGGCATGATGCAGGCAATCGGAATGTCGGACCGTCAGTTGATGAAGATGCTCCAGTTGGAAGGTATATTCTATACAGTAGGCACTCTTATTATCAGTATCGGAGTGGGAAGTCTTGCAGGATATCCGTTGTTTTTATATGCAAAGCGTACAGGAATGTTTGATATCAGCACATACCATTATCCGGTAACAGCAGCTATTATTATAATTTTAACATTGTTTGTGATACAGATGTTATTGGCAATATTCATTGCAAAGTCAGTAAGGAAAGATTCATTGATAGAGAGAATTCGTTTCAGTGAGTAAGAATATAAATTTCTGATGTTTAATGCAGATACTAATCAATGTCATAATAAAAAGGGGGACTTGATTTCTCAAATCCCCCAGTGTATAATGAACTCAAGAAAGGTATTCAGATGCAAAATCTGATGCCCTCAGTTAAATTTTATATTCTATGTATAAGTCATAGCATCCAAAACTTTCCTAGGGTCGTGGATGCTATTTCTTATTATGTCGATCTATATAAGTCAAAGCCGCAAAAATTACCAATAGTAAAGTCAATACTTCCATTGTATTCATGGGCATCACCCTCCTTGGATACTAGAGGGCAAAATCGAAATGCATCCGTCTTTCCGGTTCAGTAATACCGAATCAGTATAACACGTTACCGTTTTCAGTACAATAAGGTAATGGTCTGAAAAATACTTTATTCTGTCACCTTATGTAGCTGTATCGTGAGTATTTGCTGGACTAATTGGTGCTGTATATGAAAAAAAGCTATTTAAAAATAAGGTGGAAGCCTTATATGGTCTGCTTGATGATGCGGGTGATGATGCCGAGGGCAACATTACGCTCTTCATCAATATGCGTCACCACAAAGGATACCTGATCCTTTTTCCCGACTGTCCGGCTGTCATAGCAGGAGTGGGCAATGGCATTGACACCGATGGAGAGCCGGACAAAGACGGTGCCTTTATGGATGTCTTCCACAGTTCCGGCGTATTTTCCCTGAATCTTACATTTTTTCATGTTTTCCTTGCTGGTGTTGCCTTCCACACTTTTGACATCTGCGTGGACAATGACCTGCTCCGGTGAGTCTGCCCGCACATCCAGGATGCGTACCAGGATGTGATCGCCTACCTGGAAGCGTTCTCTGGCATCACCCATCCAGTCGAAGGACAGGTCTCTGGCAAGAATGGAGGTTTCCACACCGAAAATTTCTGCCCGGACTACCTTTTCCGCAACAGCAATGACTCTTGCCTGCACGATACGGTCTTCATAAACTTTCGGCATTCCGGAAGCATCTTTATCCAGATAGAAGATCTGGCGTTTCTTCAGCATCGCTTCTTTCCGGCTGGCGACAATGCTGCGTGTCTTCGGATCTAATCCCTTAATCAGAAAATCAATCTCACATCCAAGCATATTGTTGAGGATTTTGTTCTGCCGCAGAGCAAGCTCCCCATAATCGTGTGCTTCATCCTGCATGAGATGGATCATCATCTCAGTTACTGGGATGACAGTACGGAAATCCTTGTAGTAAACCACGGCAATGAGGCTGCCGTTTTCTGTTTTCTCGATACCGCCAAGCATTCCGGTTAAGATCCGGCGGGTACGGTAGGCATTCTGGATCTCATGCCAGGTAAGGTCTGAAATGGACTGGGCTGTTTCCAGCTTCGCATCGGAATCCAGAGTTAAAATAGGTGTGTTGGTTGTTTCGTTTGGCATCATAGTGTCTCCTTTCAAATTATGACATGATAGAATCTTTATCTAAAGGAACCATGTCTGTGTGATCCGAATAGTTATCTGCTGAGAAGTCATCCGGGAAATCGTGATAGCCAGGTTCCTGATAAACGCTTTGCTGGTCAAAGTGCGGTTCAGCTTTTTTCTTTTTCTGCTTTCCATAAGAAGCGGTTTTTTTCGGGTGGGAAGCAGGAATAGTTGGAGTGTACGTATATTCTTCACTACATGCTCCTTTTCTCCATTCCGGAATATGTTCGGAAGCCTTCCGGGGAATGAGTTTTTGGGCATCCGGGTGCAGGGTGTAATCGTATTTTTCTACCTGCAGTACCTTCTGACCACGCAGGATAATCAGTGCAGTATCCAGCGGGAGCCGCAGGATCTCATCCGGAGTTAAGAGCTTTCGTTTCCCGATGGATCTGGTCTGGCGGTATTCCGGTGTATAATCGGATACCCTCCAGCTATTTAATTGTTTGGCTTCGCTGCTGACACCAACGGTCACATCACCGGAGCGGTTAGAGATAAATGTAGCAGTTACCTCATCCGTACAGCCTAAAAATAGCTGAGTGTCGCAGTTCCCGATGATTTCCTGCCATTGGTTTAAGGGATACCGGTTCTGCATCTGAGGCAGGTTTTGGAAAATGCAGGAAATACTGAGGTTTCGACTTCGGATCACGGAAATCTTTTTGTTGAGCGATAGGATTGCTCCCGTATTCGCCAGCTCATCAGCCAGGATATGTACCGGAACCGGCAGTTTTCCATCTTCCCCATAGGTGTCTGCATAACGGACCAGTTTGATAAATACGAAGGTCATAAACAGGGAAGAAAGAAAATCAAAAGTGCTGTCTTGATCCGAAGTGATGCAGAAGTATGCACATTTTTCTTTTCCCGGCAGCGTCAGGTTGATCTCATCATAGGAAGTGATCTGGCGGATCAGCTTGTTCTGGAATACCTGAAGTCTGGAACCGAGTCCGATGATGACGCCGGAACGTACCGTGTCACTTGCCTGCTTATAGATGCAGTAGGGGACTTTTGCCGGATGGGAGACCGGAAGCAGGTCAAAGAGGCTGTTCAGTTCTTTTTCCGAACTCATGGTCAGGAGTTTGTATACCTGTCCGATATTCTTTGCCTCCGGTGGGAATCCCTGATCCACATAGAGAATCAGAGCTTTTAATAAGTTCATCTCGGCATTGTCCCAGAAGTGATCGCCTTTGGCAGAACCGGTATTCTGGATGATGACATCAGCAAATACCTGTGCCATGGTTTCCTGTCCGCCAATTTCACCCAGACAATTCCAACTATCCGAGTTTTCCGGGTTTACAAGATTAAAGGATTTCACGATATATCCGGCATTCTCAAGGTAAGTGGCTGTACTTTCGTACAATTCCGATTTTGGATCGGTGATGATGAGGCTTTCCCCGCGGGCAACACACTGGAAGATCATGTTGCGTGCAAAGGCCCGGCTTTTCATGGAACCGCTGGCACCGTAAACGGCAATATTCCGGTTCATGCGGGTATCCTTCGGGAGACAAACGGCTTTTCCGTTCAGTTTTCCAAGAATGGTTCCCTTGTGTTTCTTGACATCATTCGTAAGCTCCAGTACCTGATGCATTTCCTCCAAAGTCATAAAACCGGAAGTCCCATAGGTTCCCTTTGTGGAATAATTCAGGTTCCGGCCCCGGTCTGTTATTTCCCCGTTTCGGTCAAATCCCATACGCATGAGAAGGAAGGTCAGGAGTCCAAAAGCTGCCAGACATAGAAAAATCCCATACAGATTGTACGGGAAAGCAGTCAGGGCATCCAGACAGGCGAGCGGGTGCGGGGAGGGGATCTGCGGGGCAGTTCCGTTTCCGGCAAAATTGCCGGCAGATTCCCAGGTCTGATAGTTGCGGATAAATTGAGCAACATAGCCTCCTGCATAGAGGGTGCAGAAGGTGATCGGAAGCATATAAATGAGCTTCCACCATTTACGGTTCATGTAAAAACCCCCTTTTGAATTTGCAAAGGTCAATACTGGAGAAATGGATTGTGGCAGTTAAGTATTTTTTCAGGACCGGAATCTGAAAATCGAAACAGATCAGGTTCCCGGATCTGCCGTATACATTTAAGCCGGTATTGAACCGGTTGATTCGCTGCATGTCAAAATCATAAGCAAGAAGGATGGGGTTCCCGGAAGCATCCGTGGCATCATGTTCCAGTGGAATTGAATCGCTGCGGCAGCCCAGATCGGACAGCAGGAGGTTGTCCAGCTTTTCCATGATCTCAGGGTGAACCAGCAGTTTTAAAAGCACTTCCCCTTCCGGAGTATTGGGAAGGTAATGGAAATGCTCGAAGGAGGTGTCCAGCATAAACAGGCTCTTTTTGTAGCCTCCGGTACTGGTAAACAGCCGGAAAGCCATTTCCATGTCGGTTCCGGTCATGATTGCCCGGATCTGTGGATGTCCGTTGTAAGGGTAGCCTTGCAGGTAATGCTGCAGGAAGGCGTTTAAGCGGACTTCCGTTCGATATTCCCATTTCAGGACTCCGTTTCCCGTGTTATAAAGGACATAGACACATTGCGGTGCCATCAGGATGCCCATGCTGCGGGAGTTCCTAATCTTCGTGGTCTCCGGGCCCAATTCCTTAATTTCTCTGGAAGCGTAAAAAAGAGGAAGGCTTCGCATACCGATGGAACCAGCTTCGCGGTGATTACAGAAGATGTCAGGTTTTACATCCGGATAAAAGGGAATCCCGGCATGAAGGAGTGTCAGATACGTTTCGGCTTTCTGATGTAAGCGGATACGTCGGGATACTTCACTTCGGATGAGGTTCGTCTCGGTATTGCCGGTCAGATAGCACTGGAAGCGTAGCGGCGAGACAGATAACAGCATCTCTTTCGCAGCTTTTGTAAGACGGTAGCCTCTGAGAGCATCCCGGTAGTGGGTACGGATGAGGTGTTCCGCCTTCAAATCCGTAATGAGTTTTTCCGCATAGGAGGCACTTGGGATGAGTCTGTTTAGCTGGTCTGCGGGAAATTCCCCGCACATCCCTATCATTTCCAGTAAGCGGTATTTCGTAGTGTCAGGTCTTATCAAATAAGCATCACCTCAATTCAGTTCTTACCCATGCAAGCCTATACTTGGGTAAATCTCCGGTGGTTTGGAGATAAAAAAAGCAAGAAAACAAAGTTCCCTGCGGTGGTTCTTACCGATGTCGGATTTCTGCCTGAGAAGTCAGGAGATTTTCCGACATGCTTTCGTGATGATTTTTCTGGTTCTGCAGCCATTTCGGAAAGTCAGCTTTTTCCATAACCGATACCAGTGTACAGTCCTTTAAGCCAAGCTGTGTCGTGTAGTAGGAATCACAGAAAAAGCCGCTGTCATCTGTCAGAACATAAGTACAAAGTGTATCCAGAATCTGTTTAAACTCCAGATTGTCATAATCCCGGATACGTCTTTGAGGAAGTTCCCTGTCATATATTTGACTGAAACATATCACGCAGTCACGATAGAGGGGCAGGGCATTTTGTTTTACATACTCCCGAAGCATATAATTAAGCGGTTCATGGAGAAATGCAGTGTTTGTGTGGACTCTTCGTTTCGGAAGCAGTCCGGGAAGCGTAATGGTGAGAATCCCCTGCTGTTCTGCAATCCGCATTCCCTGTGCATCTGCCGCTTTGGGAAGATAAGCTGCTTGATTTGGGGAGAGAGCCGGACAGACAAGGTTACGCATCTGGCAGGCAATCCGCTCCGCCCGAAGAGCAGCACTGACGCTCAGTTCCTCAAAATTTTTATCATAATTCTGGATATCAGTGACCTTCAGAGCGTAAACGGTATTCGTCAGTTTTTGCAGCTCCCCTTCCAGTTTTTCAAGCCGCTGGTAAATGGTTGGTGTATTTTGCGTCATAATAACCTACTTTCTCATGTAGTAACTGACAGCACCGGATTCATTTACAAGGCAGTAAGCGGCTACATCATCAATGGTGATTTTGGCAGCCTGGCTTTCGGATTCTAAGACAATCAGGCGTTTGGAACCATGTGATGGGATACTTTCCATCACATGATTGATCAGAGCCTCCTGTTCTTCACCGATATAGATGATTTCGTATTGTTCATCTTGCGAAAAGAAATTGAGCTTGATTGGAAATTCGCCACTGGTGTGGTATACAACACCTTTCTTAAAATCCAGCAGTACCCAGAAGCATGTAATTATAGCATAGTCAGGATTCTCAGCAGACTGCTGGCTGTCACAAAGAAGGTCATGCTCTTTATCGTAAATGATGCGCCCTTGTTTGATGAGGCTGGTAATCAATGACTTGATAGACTGCTCATGTCGGGAGAAAAGTTGTAAAACCTGGTCATACCTCAGAGTATGGTAAGTGGTAATGAACCGTAAGAGCTTGGCTCCCTCTCCTTGATAGATTTCGTTCCTTGTTTTCATGATTGACTCCCTTCTATATATAATAGGAAACTTTATACATATGGCTGTACGTACAGGATACGTTTGGTATTGTAAGTATAGTGTACGTACAAAGTACATAGAACCTGCTGTCAGCGATTGAATTTACAGGTACAAAAAAAGCACCATCTATGGGTGCTGGAAATAAGGAAAACTATAAGCAATACCTATTGTAGCATGGGTAATTTTACGCTTCAATCGCAGAAGCAGGTCATTTCTGTGCCATTTTCACTGGTTGGCATAAAAAAAGCAGGAAACCATTTTGATTCCCTGCATGGTGTATTGTTGTGCTTTTGTGTAGTTCTAATGATTACTTGTCTTTATAAAATGCTTCGAAAGCTTGTGCGAAGAATTCGGCTGTACCATTGCCGTATTTTTCATCTATCATAGGTTTGATTTTTTCATTACGGTAATATTGAGCCTGTGCAACCATCAGACCGTGTTCTTTCTTTATCTGTGAAAGTTGTTTCATAAGAAAACCGTATTCGGAAACAAGTTCTCTTACTTCAGAAGAATCTGGTGAACATACTTTTTTAGCTGCTAATTTGTATAAAAGATTGTCAAATTGTTGGTTGTAACTTTCTGCAGCCTCTTTGCTAATAGGATTGTTGGCAACAGACAGGAATTGCTCTTTTCCTCCATACCACTCAACAACTTTAGCATAGCCTTTCTGCATTTCTTCTGATGAAACTGTCTTAATATAATGCTTTTTCCATTCTTCAATGCTTCCAAACTCTTTTACAGCAAGTTCTTTCATATTGTCAGGCATATGTTCAAACATAGTTTGGAACATTTCTTCAACTTCCGTTTTACTAAAAATCGCAAAATCCATTTTATTCTCTCCTTTCAGGATATCATCAATGCTGGCAATCAGATGTTCCATACGTTCTTTCTTTGCTACCAACATTTTTCTCTGCATTTGCAAGATCTGGTTCCTTTCAAGAGCAGGATTCTCCAGAACAGCTTTGATTTCTTTCAAAGGAATGTCAAACTCACGGAAAAACAGAATCTGCTGTAATATTTCCAATGCCCTATCGTCATAAAGCCGGTATCCCGCATCACTTTTTTGTGTTGGTTTTAAAAGCCCGATTTCATCGTAATAGTGAAGCGTGCGAACGCTGATACCTGTAAGTTCTGATATTTCTTTGACTGTCCTCATAGTTGCTGACCTCCTGTTCCTGATAAGATAACTGTACGCTATGACGTTCCGTGAGAGTCAATATATATTTTGCATTTTTTAGTATAACATTTTTATGATATTACGAAAAGCCGAGGAGATAGGCGATATGTATTACTCTGGAAAGAACTTGTTGAGCGTATCCAATGTCTCTTTTGCAGTAAATCCCCAAAGGATGGTACTGAGTGCTTCAATCGCAGCCCTGCGTTTCCGGTAATAGGTGCGGTAGGAAATATTGGTGATGTGGTGAGCCAGCTTATCCAATATCTCATCTGTATTTTTCATTTCCTGTGGAGAGAGAAAAGCGTAGTAGAGAATCCAGTAATACTGTTCCCCATGCTTGTGATTGTTCCGGAGGAGATCGATGGATGATTCCAAAAGCTTCAGCATCTGGTTGCTTCTGGCAATACTTTTTGCCCGTTGTTCGATGTCGCTTCCGGTAAGATCAGCCCCGGCAGCATAGATGGAGTCCAGAAATTTGTCGATGTCATTGTCGTATTGGAGCTTAAACTGGTGCTCCATCTGGTGTACGACTACCTTCAGGCTGTAGGTTGCATCCCGGTATCTGCGTAAAAACTGATAGGTGTCGTGAAAACGTGGATCTTCTTCGGGTGAAGGAAATCCCTGTGTATTGCGGTTTGCCATGTCTATTCCCCCCCTTTCAGTGCAGAAGGCTCTGCCACGGCAGGCATCTTTTGGGCAGACTCATCCCCTGGACTTACGGACAACTCAAACCGATAAGCGGCATTTCCGTAGGGACAGATAATATTTAGAGTAAATGTATTAAATATATCTTTGCAGGCTGATAATGGAGATAATATATAGCGGGTTTTGGAGCAGTGGCAACATGGAATCCCTTGTGAATCCAATAGTTCTGCGACTTTTTGCACGATAAATTTCATGTGTGAATCTGGAACGCAGGAATCATTTTTTGTAACGGTGATTTGTGAGTCTGTGACAGTTTCTGAAACGCTAACAGAAGCAGAATCCTCAATAGTGATTTCTTCAGGTACATGGATTGGTAATTGCATCTTCATAGCGATCTCCTCCTTGTCAATCATAACGTCGCTGATATTAAACATCACGGACAGGTAATTGTTGAGATAAATTACGCTTCCGTGTTTTCCTGTAAATGAGATAAGTGTAATGTATTCTTTTTCCTCCAGTTTCTTCAAGAGTCGTGATACCGATGCCTTTGACAGACTCCACCTTTCACCCAGTTCATTAAAGCTGGTAAGGGGATTTCCGGTATTATCCCGGTAATAGACAATGGGACCGGAATCAGATCCCAGGACAGAGGAATCGTTGTAAACTGCATGAATCCACAGATCCAGAATAACATCCATTTCCGAGCATTTTCCAATGCCAATTAGTTCGTGAACTTTGGCAATCGGGAAAAAGAAAAACCCTGTATCTTTTTTACAGGGATAGTTGTATTCCAATACGGTATTGTCTTTGGGCCAGTCTGATATTTTGAATTTGACCAGGCGGTTTTTGCCGAGAAGAGAGTAGGTAATGTAATTCTGCTCTTCAAAAAATCGAAGGATGGACAACGCTTGATGTTGGAAACGGCAGCGAAACCATTCCTGAAGATCTGTGACTGTGCAGATCCACTCTCCTGGACCAATGGTATAGGTAATGTGTTCCATCCGGCGGTAGGATGTGCGGTAATTTGCATAGGAGCATAATACCAGATAATAAAAAAGAAAAGAGCCCCCGGTAGTTCGGATGCTCTTGGTAGTGATTAAAGTTTGTATGAAGTCACGGTAAATGCGACAGCGTGGAAATTCCACGATTTGTTTGAGTTCTAATTTGTAATTCATGGTGATCTTCCTTTCAAAGTATATTTAATTGTAATCGGACTTTTCATAGTGTTGGTATCAAGAAGAAGCCGATGGAAGTATAGCAAGTAGTCGTGTCACTCATTGCATTTTTATTGCATTTTTAAAATTTAGATTATGTGGCTATGTTGCTCTTAACTGGTTAAAAAGCCTTTAAAATCGTCTATATGCGTTAATACTCCGTACTGTCTGTCTGGAGTTTGAATAATAAAAATTTTCTGGAATCCCTTATAAACAGGGCATTTCAGAGCAAAGAAAGTTCTATTTGATAACAAAATGATAACGCAAGAGATTTTGGCATTATTTATCCGGAATCTTGTGGTTGTCAGGTAATATGTGTGAAACCGACAAAAAAGGTCTTACTGAATTGAGTGAAATCAATTTGGTAAGGCCTTTTTTCGTCGGCTTTTATTTTGCGTTTTTTGGATAGTTGTAACGCCACTGATCATATTCTTCCTGAGTGATCTCGCCGGATTTGAGTTTTTCTGCCACGCATGGAACATATCGAACATGGAAAGGTAGGTGGTTCCCTTGGCCTTGTCCAGCCGGAGACAAAGTTCTCCGTCAATCTCATCAATGTGAAGCCCGTAAAGGTCTTCTAAGGTAAATAAGGTATGCATCAGTCCAACGTAACTGTCAATATCCGGGACAGCAAGAGCATGAGGGGATACTTCAAAAATATCAGCCAATGCGTTCAGATATTTTTCTTTTGGACTGCGTGCCCCTTTTTCATACTGTGCAATGCGGACATCAGCCTGTGAATCACTGAATCCCAGCTGTTGACCCAAATATTTCTGCGTGAAACCACGCAGAAGTCTGAAATGGTGGATTCTTTCGCCTATTGCCATATGTTTATATCTCCTGTCTTTTTCTTGATAGGTTGAGTATAGCATATCTGTATAGTACAGACAAGAAAAAACCATACAAAAAAGTATAGAAATTTACGCTGAAAACGCTTGACCAATACAAAAAAGTATAGTATCATACAAACTATACAGAAATGTATAGTGACAAATAAAGGAGGGATTTACAATGAGTAAAATGTTTATGAATGTGAAAGAGGTCATGGAAGTCCTGGAAGTATCGGAGTCCTATGCATACAAGCTGATGAAAAGGCTAAACAGGGAATTGCAGGCAATGGGATGTCAGACAATCGCTGGAAAAGTTGACCGCAAATATTTTTACGAACAGTTCTACGGAACCAGATCAAATGGGAGGAATTAGGAATGGCAATTTACAAGAATGACAATGGTACCTGGTATGTGATGATCCGGTATCAGGACTGGACAGGT
>OHFY01000833.1_pt1 | contig 11143 bp, 9 predicted proteins | sample 1567681 | NCBI WGS metagenome assembly OHFY01 (sample SAMEA3879512, study PRJEB24766) | human gut metagenome | biome: human-associated habitat; feature: feces | place: USA | collected 1985/1987 | reverse complement strand
TGCCGTCGATGCTGCAGGGCAGCACGATGGTGCGGATGATGTGCCACTTGCCCGCGCCCAGACCCATGGCCCCCTCGCGGTAGCCCTGGGGCACCGTCTTCAGGGATTCCTGGGTGGTGCGGATGATGGTGGGCAGGTTCATGATGACCAGCGTCAGGCAGCCGGAGAGCAGGCAGGTCTGGAAGCCCAGCGCCTGGGCGAAGACCAGCATACCCACCAGACCATAGATGATGCTGGGGATGCCCGCCAGCGTCTCGTTGGTGAACTCGATGACCTCGATGATGCGGCGGTTGGTGGCGTACTCGGTCAGGTAGACCGCAGCCCCCACGCCCAGTGGCAGCACGATGAGCAACGTCAGCACGATGACATACAGCGTGTTGAGGATGGCCGGCAGGATGCCGTCCGTCCCCTTGAGGACGCTGGCCGTGGTGGTCAGAAACTTCCAGCTGATGTGGGGCAGGCCCCGCACCAGCACCATCCCGATGATGCCCGCCACCAGCGCCATGACCAGAATGGCCGCGGCCCAGACAGCGGCGGTGAAGAAGCGGTTCCAGGCCCTGCGGGCCGGGGAGAACTCAGCGTTCATCGCGGTCTCCTCCCTTCAGCACAACATTCAGCACCACATTGATGAGCATGATGAAGACGAACAGCACCAGCGCGATGCTGAACAGTGCCTGCTTCTGCAGGCCGCTGGCGTAGCTCATCTCCTTGGCAATGGCGGTGGTCAGGAAGGTGACGCTCCGGAACAGGCTGTCCGGCATGTTGGGGCTGTTGCCCGCCACCATCATCACCGCCATGGCCTCGCCGATGGCGCGGCCGATGCCCAGCACGATGCCGGCGGCGATGCCGCTCTTTGCGGCGGGGACACTGATCTTGAACCAGGTCTCGGTGTCGGTGGCACCCAGCGCCAGACTGCCCTGCTCATACTCCGGCGGGACGGCGTTCAGCGCTGTGACCGACACGGACACGATGCTGGGCAGGATCATGATGGCCAGCACCACGATGGCGCTCAGCAGGCAGGCACCGGATGCCTTGCCAAAAGCCCTGGCCACTGCGGGGACGAGCACCTGCATCCCCAGCAGGCCGAACACGACGCTGGGGATGCCGCTCAGCAGCTCGATGGCCGTGACGACCACCGTACGCACACGGGGCCCGGCGGCCTTCGAGAGGAACACCGCCGTCAGCAGGCCCACCGGCACACCGATGAGGGTCGCACCCAGTGTGCCGTACACGCTGGACAGGATGAAGGGCAGGATGCCGTACTTCGGGTCTGCGGCCGTGGAGGCCCACTCGGTGCCGAACAGGAAGCGGAACAGGCCGATCTTCCGGATGGCAGGCACGCCCGAAGCAATCATGTACACCGAGATGAGCACCACGCAGCCCACTGCCAGGATGCCGCAGAGGAAGAAGAGGAAATTCATCACAGCTTCCAGCCACTCGGCAGGGGTGCGGGGCAGCTCGATCTTTTTCAGAAGCGAAACGTTTTGTTTCATACTCGATTACTCATTCACAGGCACTGCACCGGCGGTACGGATGAGGTCCGCAGCATCGACGCTGGTGGCGAAGTCGAAGAAGGTCTGCGCCTGCTCGGACAGGGTGACGGACTTGTTGGTGACGAAGACGAAGGGACGCTGGACCTCATAGCTGCCGTCCTTGACGGTCTCCTCGCTGCAGGCCACACCGCCGACCGTGACCATCTTCACAGTCTCGCCGACGGCAGACAGGGAAGCGTAGCCGATGGCCAGCGGGTTGGCCTCGACGGCGCTGATGACAGCACCGGTCGCGGTCAGCTCCTGTGCATACTTGCAGGAGTCCTTGACATCCACGATGCTCTCGAAACCGTCGCGGGTGCCGGAGCCAGCCTCACGGCCGATCAGAACGATCTCGCCGTCGTCGCCGCCGACCTCAGACCAGTTGGTGATCTCGCCGGTGAACATCTGCTTGAGCTGATCGACGGTCAGATCCTCGACCTTGCTGTCCTTGTTCACGATGATGGCGATGCCGTCCAGTGCGATGACGGTGCCGTCCACATCGTTCTTCTCGTCGTCCTTCAGGGCGCGGGAGGACAGGCCGATGTCCAGGGTCTTATCGGTCGCACCGGTGATGCCGGCACCGGAACCGGTGGGGTCATAGCTGACGGTGACGCCCGGCTCCACCTCAGCGAAGCCTTCGGTCAGGGCGGCGATGACGTTCTTCATGGAAGTGGAACCGCCGGTGGCTACATTGCCGGACAGGCTGCCGGAAGCAGTGGAAGCGGCCGAAGAGGCCGTGGATGCAGCGGCGGAAGAAGCCGCAGTGGAAGAAGCGGAACCGCCGCAGGCGGTCAGGGCAGCAGCGGCGGCTGCGGCACCACAAACAGCAAGGAACGAACGACGCGTGATCTTTTTCATAATGTTTTCCTCCATAACCATATCCGGGTCGTATTTTCCCGGTTCTTTTTTCCTTTTTGTGTTTTCCCTTGGAACGCCTTTATTGTACCGCCGTCCTTCTGCTACTGCGACCACGCGCGGGAAAAATCGAAGTAAATTGTTTGCATAGGCTTTTCCTGCTTTGTAAAATTCCGGCTCTTCCGGTGTGAAAACCATTGCGCCGGATTTTACAGTTCCGCGCCAACTGCCGAAAATGCCCCGCTCCGCTTGTGCAGACTACACAATCAAAAAAGCCGGAGCTGTGCGGCTCGCACAGCTCCGGCTTGGAGGGGTTTGGTCTGACGCTCAGATGCCCAGCATCAGGGAAGCTTCCTTGGCTGCGATCTTGCAGCACAGGTAGGTCTTGGCGTCCTGCGGGTTCGGGTAGAACAGCACCTGCACGTAATTGAACTTCGACACGCCGCTGCCCTTGCCGCACAGATGGCCCTTTGCGTACTGGCCGCGGTTCAGGGTGCGGGTATCCAGCGCGTTCAGCTTAGAGTTCTTGTCCAGAATGGCCATGGTGTCGGAGTTGATGTCCAGTTCCTCCGAGCCGTTCACCCGCAGCTTGAAGCTGCCGCCGGTGGGGTTCAGCGGGATCCCGGCCGCGCTGCCGTTGTTGATGAGCACTTCCGGCACCAGATAGAAGGTGCCGTCCGAATAGCTTGCGTAAGCCAGAGACCGCACGGTCATCTTGATGCCCTTCAGCTCAGCGGTATCGTTCAGGCCGTTGGCGTTGCCCACCATCTCGCCGCCTTCGCAGCCGCCCAGCAGACCCACAGCAGCCACAGCCAGCGTTGCCGCGCCCACACTCTTCAAAAATCCACGACGGGTCAGTTCCATCTTCAGTTCCTCCTTATCCAATCTTTTCGACCGTTTTGGTCAGCGTACCAAAATTCAGGGTATATACAGCCGTCTGGCCCGAAAGCTTGACAGTCAGTTTCAGGTCTACCGCGCCGCTGTTGACCTGCTGGTACAGGTCGGCGTCTTCGATGATGAAGCTGGGGGTGCACTCGGTCGGCACCCGCATCGGCAGAGTGGCGAACTCCGTCTTGGAGTTGCCCGCTTTCAGCTCCGTCTCCCCGGCATACAGCGAGGGGAACATGCTCCGGATGAAAGGCATCGCGGCAGCACCGGCGTCGTTGTTGGTCACAAAGACCGACAGCTTGACGGTCGCGCTGCCATCCCCGTTTTTGCCCAGTACGGAGCGCTTCAGGTCCAGGTCCACCTTATAGTCGCCCAGGATCACCGCCGTGGACGGCTCTGCTCCGGCATCTGTGCTGCATCCGGTCAGGCCCATGGCCGAGACGGCCAGCGCCGCAGCGGCGGCACCCTTCAAAAATCCGCGGCGGGAAAATGTTTGTTCCATGTCTTGTTTCCTCCTTGCCCGGTTTTATCCATTTTCAGTCGTTTGTCAAGTTAAGCATACCATATTGTTCCAGCCTGTCAAGCGTCTTTTTTTCAGTAAAAAGCCGCCCACCCCTGCAAGGTGCAGAGGTAGGCGGCACAGTTTGAATGCAAACTTTGGTCAGAACCGGGCTTTGACCCCATCCGGGCGGTAGAATGTGACGTGTTTTCTCCACTGCGGATCGCCCATCGTGCGGCGGTAGCAGTCGGCCAGCCCCTGCACGGTGGTCTCCGCATCCGGGGTGGTCCGGCCGCAGGGCAGCACCAGCACCCGGAACCAGGCGTCGAAGAGATGCTCCGTCCAGCCCACATCCACAGCCCCGCACCGGGCGTAGAAGCCCAGACGGCGGACGGCCATGGCCTCGTCCTCAGCTTTTTCGGGGCACTCGGCCTCAATGAGGATGGCCTGACAGCCGTTTTCGTGGCCGGGCAGCTCTGCCAGCAATGCCGCGCCCAGACCGGAGGCCCGGTACCGGGGCAGGACCGCAAAGTAGTCCAGCTGGCTCATGGCACAGCCCACGGGGCGCACCATCAGAAGATAGGCGGCCAGTGCATCGCCGTCGTAGATGCCCCAGGTGTGGGCGGTTCCGGCGGCTTCGCTGTTCAGGATCATGCTCAGGGGCTTGAGCTCGCTCTGGGGAAAATCGCGGCGCATCTCGTCGAGGTACACCTTCGTCAGCTCTTCGGCGGTCAGCAACCGCCAGGTCAGGGGCACGGGATTCATACGATGCGGGTTCCTTTCTGGATGACAGCCTGAATGTTGAGCGCTTCGTCGGCCAGAATGACGTTGCCGTACCGTCCGGCGCTCAGGCTGCCGTAGTCGTTGTCGATGCCGATGCTCCGGGCGGGGTTTTCGCTGGCGGCGCGGACGGCGCTCTCCAGCGGGACACCCATCTCCAGCACAGCCCGCTTCATGCAGTCGTACAGGCAGGTCGCGCTTCCGGCGATGGTGCCGGGCTGTTCGGTCAGCGTGGCGCGCGGGCCCTTGACCGTGACCGCCTGTCCGCCCAGGCTGTACTGCCCATCGGGCAGGCCGCAGGCCATCATGCTGTCGGCGATGAGGATGACGTGGTCGTCGCCGAAGGTGCGGAAGGTGAAGCGGACCATGGCCGGGTGGATGTGGACATTGTCGGTGATGAGCTCGACTTCTGCGCCGCGCTCCAGCGCCGCAATGATGGGGCCGGGCGCGCGGTGGGTGATGCCGGGCATGGCATTGTAGAGGTGGGTCATGTGGGTGGCACCGGCGTCAAAAGCCGCGCAGGCGGTATCGTAGCTGGTGCAGGTGTGGGCGATGGAGATGCGGACCTCCCCGCAGCACTCCCGGATGAACTCCAGCGCACCCGGCTCTTCGGGGGCCACATCCACCAGCTTGATGAGTCCGTTCGCGCGCTTCTGCAAACGGCGGAACATTCCCACATCGGCAGGATGGAGGTATTCCGGGTTCTGTGCGCCGACCTTTTTCGGGCTGATGAAGGGGCCTTCCATGTTGATGCCGACAAGGTCCGCGCCCTTGCCGTTCCGGTGGGCTGCAGCCGCATCCATGACGCCGTTCAGGATCTCTTCCGAGAAGGTCATGGTCGCGGGGCAGATGGCCAGCACACCCTTGCTGGCCTCAAAGTCGGCCAGCGTCTGGATGGCCTCTTCCGTTCCATCGCAGAAGTCCTTGCCCATGGCACCGTGGAAATGGATGTCCACAAGGCCGGGCAGAGCATAAGCACCCTTGGCATCCAGAACTTCTTCGCCCGCTTCCGGCTGCGCAAAGGGCACGATGCGCCCCTCCCGGATGAACAGGTCCCCCTCCTCGAACGTGTGGCGGGGGGTATAGATCTTTGCATGTTTGATGATCATAATTGAAGCCTCTATAATCGAGCTGTTTGCTGCTGTTTTTCTTTACGCTCCCGCAATGCCTTGCTGCCAATGGCTCCCCCTTTGGGGGAGCTGGCAAAGCCGCAAGGCTTTGCCTGAGAGGGTCACAGCAGGCTCAGTGCCTCTTCGTCAGCCACCAGGATGCAGTCGGGGTGCATCTGCAGGATGGAACCCGGACACTCCGGGGTGACGGGGCCGGACACGACGGCCTTGACGGCCTTGGCCTTGGCCAGACCGTTGGCCACCACCAGCACCTTGCGGGCCTGCATAATGGTCTTGATGCCCATGGTGTAGGCCTGCTTGGGCACGAGGTCCTCGTTGCCGTCAAAGAAGCGCTTGTTGGCCTCGATGGTGGCAGGGGTCAGATTCACGCAGTGGGTCTCCAGCTCAAAGGCCTCACCCGGCTCGTTGAAGCCGATGTGGCCGTTGGGGCCAAGGCCCAGCAGCTGCAGGTCGATGCCGCCCACGCTGTGGATGATCTCGTTGTACTTTTTGCAGGCATCCGCAGCATCGGGGTTGGTGCCGTCGGGCAGGTGGATGGCCTCGGGGCGGATGTTGACCTTGTCAAACAGGTTCTTGTGCATAAAGCTCCAATAGCTTTCGGGATGCTCCTTGGGCAGGCCGCGGTACTCGTCCAGATTGACGGTGGTGACCTCAGAGAAATCCAGGTCGCCCTTGTTGTACCAGTCCACCAGCTGAGCGTATGCGCCAACAGGGGTGCCGCCGGTCGCCAGACCCAGCACGCAGTTGGGCTTCATAATGACCTGTGCGGAGATGATGTTGGCAGCCTTGCGGGACATGTCCTTGTAATCTTTTGCACGAATGATCTTCATAATGGGGAACCTCCTGTTATTTTGCTTTGTTGTTTTCAGTATAGCATATTTTCCGGCCAAAAGGGTAGCCGGTTTGTGAACAAAACAAAATGCCGCTGAAAGCGGGGCGTAAACGCCCGCCCTCAGCGGCATTTTTACAGTTTGGGAATGGATGCGGAAGCAACCAGCCTTCCGCACGGAAACGTGCTCAGAAGGATGCTTACAGCATCTTCTTCAGCTCATCATACACGAACTGCACCTTGGTGCCGATGATGACCTGGCAGGTGGTCTTGTCGGGGCGGATGACACCGGCAGCACCGGCAGCCTTCACAGCCTTCTCATCCACAGCGGTGTAGTCCTTAATGGTGAAGCGCAGGCGGGTAGCGCAGTAGTCCACGCTGGAGACGTTCTCCTTGCCGCCGATGGCCTTCAGCACGCCAGCAGCAACCTCAGTGTAGTTGTTGTTGGCCAGAACGACCTTCTTCTCAGCCTCTTCGGCATCCTCGTCCTCACGGCCGGGGGTCTTCAGGTCGAACTTGGTGATGGCGAAGTAGAACACGAAGTAGAACACCACGAATGCAGCGATGCCCAGAGGAATGATCATCCAGGTCTTAGCAGCTGCAGGCAGAGAAGCGGAGAACACCAGGTCGGTAGCACCTGCGGAGAAGCAGAAGCCAGCACGGAAACCGGAGTAGTAGGTGATGATGGTGAAGATGCCGTACAGAGCGGAGTACACAACGTACAGCGGGAAGCACAGGAACATGAAGCCGAACTCAAAGGGCTCGGTAACGCCGCAGACGAAGGCGCAGATAGCAGCGGACAGAACCAGACCGATGGCAGCCTTCTTGTTCTTGGCAGTACGGACCATGGCCAGTGCAGCACCGGCGATACCGAACATCATGCAGGGGAAGAAGCCGGACATGTACATACCCAGGCTCCAGCCCACGTCAGCAGAGGTCTCACCTGCCCAGAAGTGGGACAGGTCGCCCAGGCCGATGGTGTCGAACCAGAACACATTGTTCAGAGCGTGGTGCAGGCCGGTGGGGATCAGCAGACGGTTCAGGAAAGCGTAGATGCCAGCACCGATGCCGTCCATGCCAGCGATACCGTTGCCGATGGCGACCAGTGCATCGAAGATGACGGGCCAGACGAACAGCAGAGCGACAGAAACAACGATGGAGATCAGGCCGGTGGCAATTGCAACGAAGCGCTTGCCGGAGAAGAATGCCAGCCAGTCAGGCATCTGAGTGCTCTTGAACTTGTTGTAGCAGGCTGCACCCACCACAGCGGCCAGGATGCCGATGAAAGAGTTGCCGGCCACCTTCTGGAAAGCGATGTAGGTAGCGGTGCCCTCTTCCAGGGTGCGCACCATGCTGACCACGCCGGGGCTCAGCAGCTGCTGCATCATCAGGTAGCTGACCAGGCCAGCCAGACCAGCGGTACCGTCGTGGTCATCAGCCAGGCCCACGGCTGCGCCGATGGCGAACAGCCATGCCATGTTATCGATCAGAGCGCCGCCTGCCTTGACCAGCAGGAAGCCAACGGTGTAAGCTGCACCGGAAGTTGCAACACCGGGAACGCCCATGACACCCGGGGCCAGAGCATAGCCGAGACCCATCAGGATGCCGCAGATCGGCAGCACAGCGACGGGAAGCATCAGAGCTTTGCCCAGTTTCTGGAGATACTTCATCATAAGACACATTCCTCCTTAAAGAATGTTGTTGTTATGGATGCCTCTGGTTGCAGGCTGTCCATAATTGCGTAACAATATTTTAACACATCCTCCGAAAAAAAGAAATAGGGTTCGCGCCTGTTTTCGCAATTTTGCACCAAAAATCCTTGAATTTGCATCTTTCGTGAAAAACTTTTTGGAATTATTGCGCATTTCAGAGCAGGATTTTGAAAAAACTTTTCTTTTGCCCTTTCTCCCCAAACCGCTTGCATCCCGCGCCGGAATCGGGTACTATACTTATAAATAGAAAACACAAGACCCAGGGAGGTTCTTTTATGGAATGGACTGATATCCGCCTGACCGTGGCCAAGGCCGATGCCGACAACGCCGAGGCCGTTGCCACCATGATCGCCGAAGGCGGCATCTATATCGAGGATTACAGCGACATCGAGCAGCAGGTGGCCGAGATCGCCCATGTGGATCTGATCGAGCAGGAGCTGCTGGACAAGCCCCGCGACACTGTGATCATCCACATGTATCTGGAGCCGGGCGCTTCCCCCGTGGAGACGCTGGCCCTCATTCAGGCCCGGATGGAAGCGGCAGGCATCGCCTACACCGTGGAGACCGAGGGCGTGGAGCAGGAGGACTGGCAGAACGGCTGGCGCAAATACTATCACCCCATGGAGATCGGCCAGCGGCTCGCCGTCGTGCCCTCCTGGCAGGAATATGACACCGACCGCGTCAAGCTCATCCTCGACCCCGGTCTGGCCTTCGGCACCGGCGGCCACGAGACCACCAGCCTCTGCCTGGAAGCGCTGGACGAGCGGGTGCGCGGCGGTGAGCGGGTGCTGGACATCGGCACCGGCAGCGGCATCCTTGCCATTGCCGCCCTCAAGCTGGGCGCAGGCAGTGCCGAGGGTGTGGACATCGACCCCGTGGCCGTGCGCACCGCAGGCGAGAATGCTGCCCTGAACGGCGTGGCTGACAAGCTGACCGTTCTGGTGGGCGACCTGTCCGACAAGGCCAGCGGCAGGTACGATATCATCACCGCCAACATCGTGGCAAACGCCATCATCAGCCTTGCCCCCGCCGTGCCCGGCCTGATGGCCGAAAATGCCACCTTTATCGCCAGCGGCATCATCGACAGCCGCAAGGACGAGGTGGTCGCCGCTCTGGAAGCCGCTGGCCTGACCGTGCAGGAAGTGAAGGAGAAGCGCGGCTGGGAGTGTATCGTCTGCAAAAAAGCGTAATTGCAGAAGCTTTCATGATTTCTTTCAGCTGGCTTGCCCTCTCCGTCACCTTCGGTGCCACCTCTCCCAAAGGGAGAGGCCTTGGCAAAAAGATGAAGTTTGCGTGGACTGCCAAAGGCTCCCACTTTGGGGGAGCTGGATTTGCGAAGCAAAGACTGAGAGGGCGAGGACGTTTAAGGAGAACCACTATGCCTCACCGTTATTTTACAACCGAAATCTCCAATGGCACCGCCACCCTGCGGGGGGCCGATGCCCATCATCTTTCCCGCGTGATGCGGGGCAAGCTGGGGGACACTGTCATCTTATGTGACGGCAACGCCGTGGAATACACCGCCACCATCACCGGCTTCGGGCCGGAGACTGTGGAGTTCAGCGTGGAGCCGGGCTACCCCAGCGCCGCCGAGCCCAGCGTGGAAGTGACCCTGTTCGTGGGTTACCCCAAGCAGGACAAGCTGGAACAGGTCATCCGCCACGGCGTGGAGCTGGGCTGCACCCACTTCGTGCCCTTCTTCAGCCGGTACTGTGTAGCCGCCCCCAAAAAGGAGGAGCAGAAAAACGAGCGCTACAACCGCATCGCCTTTGAAGCCGCCAAGCAGTGCGGCCGGGGCGTGCTGCCGGATGTTGCCCTGCCCCTGCCCAATTTCGGGGCCCTCTGCCGCAGTCTGGAAGGGTACGACCTCGTGCTCTTCTGCTACGAGCTGGGCGGCGCGCCCCTGCGCCAGCTGCTGGCAGACGCACAGCCTGCCGACGGCCAGCGGCTGAAGATCGCCCTCATCACCGGTGCCGAGGGCGGCTTTGCCGTGGAAGAGGCTGAAATGGCCGCCAATGCCGGTATGAAAACGGTCGGCCTCGGCCCCCGCATCCTCCGGTGCGAGACCGCCCCGCTGGCGGTGCTCTCTGCCGTGATGACCCTGACGGGTAACCTGGAGTAATTTTTATTTCCGCATATACAAAAAGGACGGCGCATGCCGTCCTTTTTGTTTACTTTATTTTCGCGTTCATCAGCGCTTTTTTCACCTCAATGAGGTTTTGCGGGCTGACGGAGAAGCTCCGCAGGCCCAGCTGCAGATATTGCAGGGTGTTGGCCGGATTGCCCACCGCGCTGCCGCAGATGGTCACGGGGATCCCGCCCTCCCGGGCAGCCTCCACCACCATGCGGATGAGCTTTTTCATTGCGTGGCTGGCCGGGCGGTAGTAGCGCTCGGCAATGGAGATATCCCGATCCACCGCGTGGGTGTACTGGGTCAGGTCGTTTGTCTCGATGACAAAGAAATTGCACCCGTGCTCCACGAATTCCTCTGCCGTCAGGCAGGCCGAGGGCACCCCGAACATCACGCCAAAGGGCGTGTTCGGGTCAAACTCCTCCCCGCGCTCCCGCAGCAGCTGGCGGCAGTGCGCTACCAGCCGCATGGCCTCATCCCAATCTTCGAGGTTGGTCACCATGGGGAACATGACCCGCAGGGGGCCGTGGGCTGCCGCCCGGAGCAGGGCGCAGATCTGCGTCTCAAACTGATGGGTCTGGCGCAGGCTGCTGCGGATGCCCCGCAGGCCCAGCTTGGAGGATTCCAGCCCCCTATGGATATCGGCCATGGCGCGGTCCACACCAAAATCAAAGGTGCGCACTGTCACCACACCGCCCTTTGCGGCGGCAATGCAGGATTGATAGAACACGAACTGCTCCTGCTCGTCCACCGGGCGGCCCGGCAGCATCATGTAACCGCTGCGCAG
>OHFY01000827.1_pt1 | contig 11175 bp, 10 predicted proteins | sample 1567681 | NCBI WGS metagenome assembly OHFY01 (sample SAMEA3879512, study PRJEB24766) | human gut metagenome | biome: human-associated habitat; feature: feces | place: USA | collected 1985/1987 | reverse complement strand
CGGAATCTATGTCAAGACCGAAGGGGTAATGGTCATAGGTACCGGAGAGTTCCGTTCTGTCAACGGGGAGAAGGTGGCTCCGGCGGAACATATTTTGAAAAGCGGCGATTATGTGGTGAAACTGAACGGCACGGAAGTGGCGGACAAGGATGATCTGATCACCCGGATCGAAAACGGTAGTGGAGAAGCAGCGATTTTGACGATCCGGCGGGGCGAAGAATATTTTGATGTTAAAATCGATCCGGTACAGGATCAGACGAAAAAATATAAGATCGGTGTCTGGGTCAGGGACAATGCCCAGGGTGTGGGAACCATGACCTACATTGACAGCCAGGGAAATTTCGGAGCACTGGGGCATGGAATCAATGATGTGGACACCAGCAACCTGATGGAAATGAATGACGGAACCCTGTACCAGACGGAGATCATCTCCATTCAGAAGGGAACGGCCGGTCATCCGGGGGAAATGACGGGAATGATCGTCTATTCTGATGACAGGATTCTGGGGGATATTACCAGCAACAGTGTCCGGGGAATCTTCGGCAAGTGCAATGACAAAGCGCTGGCACTGGGAACGGAAGAGGCGATGCCCATTGGATTAAAACAGGAGATAGAGAAAGGACCTGCACAGATTTTGTGTACTGTGGACGGAACCACAAGATATTATGACATTGAGATTACGGAGATCCATCTGGATCATGACAATGTGAATCGGGGAATTGAACTTCAGGTAACGGATCCGGAGCTGCTATCGGTGACCGGCGGTATTGTCCAGGGGATGAGTGGGGCACCGATTATTCAAAAGGGGAAATTCGTGGGAGCCGTCACCCATGTCCTGGTGCAGGACAGCACCAGGGGATATGGGATTTTTATTGAAAATATGCTGGAATAGTCTTGCATAAAACTTTCCGTTACTGTACGACCGCTTTGTCCACTTCGATGACAGTGAAGAAATCCGGATGGCTGGTCTGGATACGTTTGGTAATGGAATCCATGACTTCCTGATCGGAGACCGGATAATCATAGGGGATCACGATATCGAAGATGACATTGGTATGGGTGGGACCTTTGACAATGCGAAAATCATGCATGCTAAGCTTCGGATCGATCTGATCCAGGTATCCGGAGACTTCTGCCTTCAGGGAAAGGGTCTCGGGATCGCTGGTGCTTACAGGATCCATGTGGATCACAGCATTGCAGTTCAGCTTTCTGCGCAGTTCATGTTCAATGGTATCGATGGTATCGTGCAGGGTTATAATATTACCGTCCGCAGGCACTTCTGCATGCAGAGAGATCAGAGTCCTTCCGGGGCCGTAATTATGCACGATCAGATCGTGAATCCCGGTGACATCATCATAAGAGAGAACGATGTCGTTAATCTGCTGTACCAGTTCAGGCTCGGGGGGCTGCCCAAGCAGGGGACTGATCGTGTCTTTTGCTGCGACAAAGCCGGAGTAGAGGATGAACATACCCACCAGCACACCACAGTAACCGTCGATAATGATGCCGGAGGCGGCAGAGACGATAGTGCCGATGAGAACCACGGTGGTTGCTATCATATCGCTCAAACTGTCAATGGCGGTAGCCTTCATTGCCACAGAACCGATCCGGGAACCGATGCTGCGGTTATACAGAGCCATATAGCATTTTACCAGGATCGAAAATACCAGTATGCCAATAATGACAGGGGAGTAATCAGGAGCTTCCGGATGGAAGATCTTGCTTACAGAACTTTTCACCAGTTCGAAGCCCATGAGCACGATTAAAATAGAGACTAACAGCCCGGAGATATATTCGATCCGTCCGTGTCCGAAGGGATGGTCAGAGTCCGGCTTCTGTCCCGCCATCCGGAAGCCTACCAGCGTAATGATGGAGGAAGCCGCATCCGACAGGTTGTTGAATGCATCTGCCGTGATGGCGATGGAATGACTGAATAAGCCTGCCAGAGCCTTGGTAGTGAACAGGATCAGGTTGAAAAAAATCCCGACGATACCGCAGAGCATTCCATATGCCTGGCGAACGCCGGAATCCGTAACGTTTTCATGATCCCTGATAAATAATTTTGCCAATAATGTAACCATAAGATAACCCCTTTTCCCAAATGAGAGTTTAAGGGATATTTTAGCGCATATGCAGGAAAAATACAAGTAAATCCGGATAATTTGCAGAAAAATGATTTGCAGAAAAAACGCCCAAAGATACAGAGCAAGAAATCAGCGGTTGCTATTGCGCATCCGGCATTTTCAGTGTATAATCTCCGTGGACGTAATGTAAGCTTTTATAACGGTTCCGATGTGCAAACCCCGGAACCGTACAGGTAATAATGATAAAATAAAATGGAGGAACGATCGATGAGAAAGAAACCGGTTGTATTAATGATCCTGGATGGTTATGGATTGAATGATAAGGTAGAGGGCAATGCCGTAGCACAGGCCAGTACCCCTGTAATGGATTCCCTGATGAAGGAGTATCCTTTTGTACACGGCAATGCCAGCGGTATGGCAGTAGGACTTCCCGAGGGCCAGATGGGTAACTCCGAGGTAGGTCATATGAATATGGGTGCCGGCCGTATCGTATATCAGGAGCTGACCCGTATCACCAAGGAAATCCAGGATGGTGACTTCTTTAAAAATGAAGCCCTGTTGAAGGCTATTGATAACTGTAAGAAGAACAACAGCGCCCTGCACCTGATGGGTCTGTTATCCGACGGTGGCGTACACAGCCACATTACCCATCTGTATGGCCTGCTGGAGCTGGCGAAACAGCAGGGCCTGGAGAAGGTATATGTTCACTGCTTCTTAGATGGACGTGATACCCCTCCCGCAAGCGGTAAGAGCTATGCAGAGCAGTTAAATGAAGAAATGAAGAAAATCGGTGTCGGCAGGATCGCTTCTGTAATGGGACGTTACTATGCAATGGATCGTGATAACAACTATGACCGTGTACAGCTGGCTTACGATGCCATGACCGAGGGCAAAGGTCTGACCGCTGCCTGCGGTATCTGTGGTATCCAGGAGTCTTACGACAGAGAAGAGACCGATGAGTTTGTAAAACCTACTGTTGTTGTAGAAGACGGCAAGGCAGTCGGACTGGTGCAGGACAAGGATTCCGTAATCTTCTTCAACTTCCGTCCCGACCGTGCAAGAGAGATCACCAGAGCCTTCTGTGATGATGACTTCAAGGGATTTGACCGCGTGAGAAAGGATATTACTTTTGTATGCTTCTCTGATTACGATCCTACCATTCCTAATAAAGAAGTGGCATTCCACAAGATCGCCATTACCAATACCTTCGGTGAGTGGCTGGCAGCCCATGACATGAAGCAGGCACGTATCGCCGAGACTGAGAAGTATGCACATGTAACCTTCTTCTTCAACGGCGGCGTAGAGCAGCCCAACGAGGGAGAGGATCGTATCCTAGTAAATTCTCCAAAGGATGTGGCGACCTATGATCTGAAGCCGGAGATGAGTGCTCCTCAGGTTTGCGAGAAACTGCTTGATGCGATCCGCTCTGAAAAATACGATGTGATCGTGATCAACTTCGCGAACCCCGATATGGTAGGTCATACCGGTGTGATCTCCGCAGCCATCAAGGCTATTGAGACTGTAGATGAGTGCGTAGGCAAGGCAGTACAGGCAGTGAAGGATGTAGACGGCGTTCTGTTCATCTGTGCAGACCACGGTAACGCAGAGCAGATGATCGATTACACCACCGGTCAGCCTCATACCGCACATACCACCAATCCGGTTCCTTTCATCCTGGTAAACTATGATACTGCCTATACTCTGAAAGAGGGTGGATGCCTGGCAGATATTGTACCGACACTTATCAATGTGATGGGTATGGAGCAGCCCGCAGAGATGACAGGAAAGTCTCTGTTAATTAAGAAATAGCATGGAACAAAAGAAGAGAAATCTGGTAACTTTAGGAAGTACGGGAATTACTGTGGAGAAGAACTCCTTCGGAGCGCTGCCCATCCAGAGGATCTCCAAGGAAGCAGCCATTGGACTGCTTCGCAAAGCCTATGCGGCAGGAGTGACCTTTTATGACACTGCCAGATACTATACCGACAGTGAAGAGAAAGTGGGCGCTGCCTTTGAGGGTATGCGGGACAAAATATATATCGCTACCAAGACCGGAGCCACCACAGCAGAAGGCTTCTGGAAGGAGCTGCATACTTCCCTGGAAAAATTAAAAACAGACTATATCGACATTTATCAGTTTCACAACCCGGCATTCTGCCCGAAGCCGGGAGACGGCACAGGATTGTATGAAGCTATGCTGGAAGCGAAGGACAAAGGCATGATCCGCCATATCGGCATCACGAACCATCGTCTGAATGTAGCGCATGAAGCCATTGACAGCGGACTGTATGAGACTCTGCAGTTCCCTTTCTGTTATCTGGCGACGGACAAGGATCTGGAGCTGGTACAGGATTGTAAAAAAGCAGGCATGGGATTTATCGCCATGAAAGCACTGTCCGGCGGACTGATCAATAATTCAGCAGCGGCATATGCATATCTGGCACAGTTTGATAATGTACTTCCGATCTGGGGAGTGCAACGGGAGAGCGAGCTGGATGAATTTCTGTCCTATATAGATAATCCTCCTGTATTAACACCCGCATTGCAGGCGGTGATCGACCATGACAGGGAAGAGCTGCAGGGAGAATTCTGCAGAGGCTGCGGCTACTGCATGCCCTGTCCCGCGGGGATCGAGATCAACAACTGTGCCCGCATGAGTCTGATGATCCGCAGAGCACCTTCCGCAGCACAGCTGACAGACGAGATGCAGGCAAAAATGCGTAAGATTGAAGAGTGCCTGCATTGTGGCAGATGTAAATCCAAGTGTCCCTATGGACTGGATACTCCGGCACTGCTTGAGAAAAATTATAAGGATTACTGTGAGATCCTTGCCGGAAAAGCGTATTAACGCATAGCAGATCTGAATAATAACCTCTTTATAGGATATACTTAACTGGGAAAAAGTAAGTTAAGGATACCTGTAAGGAGGTTTTTTATGGAAAAATATCTGGAGATCATCGAAGTACACGGAAGGGAGATCCTGGATTCGCGAGGGAATCCCACGGTGGCAGCGGTTGTTACCGTGAAGGACAAAGAGACCGGCAGATGCACAAAAGGTATGGCGGCAGTGCCTTCCGGAGCCAGCACCGGACAGTTCGAGGCTGTGGAACTCAGGGACGGTGAGACCAGATATTTCGGTCTGGGCGTGCAGCATGCCATAAAAAATATAGACGAGAAAATTGCCGGTGTTTTACTGGGAGAAAATGCCCTGGAACAGATCCGTATCGACAGAATCCTTAAGGAAACGGACGGCACGGACAACAAGAGCAGCTTAGGTGCCAATGCCATGCTGGCGGTATCCATGGCGGTGGCAAGAGCAGCCGCGGAGGCACTGGGACTTCCTCTGTACCGTTACTTCGGAGGAATCTCTCCGAGACTTATGCCGGTACCCATGATGAATATCTTAAACGGCGGAAAGCATGCGGCGAACACCGTGGATTTCCAGGAGTTCATGATCATGCCCATACAGGCGGAAACCTTTGCGGAAGGGTTACGGATCTGTGCGGAAATTTATCATAATCTGAAAAAACTGCTAGAGGAGAAAGGCTTGTCCACCGGAGTCGGGGATGAGGGCGGTTTCGCACCGGACCTGCCGGATGCGGAGAGCGTGCTGGATCTCCTCGTGGAAGCGATCGAGGCTTCCGGATATGTGCCGGGACAGGATATCCGGATCGCCATGGATGCCGCCAGCAGCGAACTTTATAATGAAAAAACGGGAATGTACCATTTCCCCGGAGAGAGTAAGCTGAAGGGAGAGGAAGTCCTGCGGGATACCGGAGAAATGATCTCGTATTATGAACGGCTCGTGGAGAACTATCCCATTATCTCTATTGAGGACGGACTGGATGAAAATGACTGGGACGGATGGCAGGAGCTTACAAAACGGCTGGGGGAGAAGATCCAGTTAGTGGGAGATGATCTGTTTGTCACAAATACAAAACGGCTGGATGCCGGGATCAAACTTCATTGTGGTAATGCCATTCTGGTAAAGGTCAATCAGATCGGAACGCTGTCTGAAGCCTTCGAAGCGGTGGAGATGGCACACAAGAATGGTTACAAGGCGGTGATCTCCCACAGATCCGGCGAGACGGAGGATACCACCATAGCAGACATAGCGGTGGCACTGAATGCCGGACAGATCAAGACCGGAGCGCCCTGCCGCAGCGATCGTGTGGCGAAGTACAACCGGCTGCTTGCCATGGAAGAGGAGTTAAAGGATGCCGCGGCATATATGGAGCCGTTCCACAAGATCTGAGTGGTTGCGCAACAAAATGTAAACTACAAAAAATAAAAAATGTATAAACAGGAGGATTTTCATCACCGGAAATCCTCCTGCTTTTATAGCAAAACGATAGAAAAATACATGAGTGAAAGAAAAATGCACAAAAATAAAATGTTTAAATATACATAACAGAAGCGCAAAATATACACTATATGCAAATTTGAAAAACAGAAACTATTTTTATTGAAAAAGTTTTTCATAAATATACAGACATATGTGCGTGCTGTGCGTACACCGAGAAGAGACAGTTAAAGAGGCAGAGTCACGGAAACTGGCAGATGCTTCATGCGTAATTCAGTTGACATAGCCTCAAAAGTGTTGTAATATAACAAAAGTCGTTTTCGGAAATTAAAGTACATTTTTTGCGCGTGTATACTTGCATACAAATGCGAAGAATGCATTTTATTAATGTCCGTAGGCAAAAGAAAAGCAAGGAGTTGAAGAGATGCTTAAATATATTGCAAAACGTATCGGTCTGGCGCTGATCACGATTTTTACAGTAGCAACACTCACCTTTTTCCTGATGAACATGGTACCCGGAGGACCGTTCCTCTCGGAGAAGGCAGTAAGCCCCGCTGCACAAGCAGCCCTGGAGGCAAAATATGGACTGGACAAGCCTTTGTCCCAGCAGTATCTGACGTATATGAAAGATGCTTTGCACGGTGATTTCGGAGAGAGTCTGAAGCAGAGAGGAAGAACCGTTACTTCTATTATAGTATCCAAGTTCCCTGTATCTGCAAGAGTAGGTGGGCTTTCCGTTATCGTAGCGCTGTTGGTAGGTATCCCTCTGGGATGTCTGGCAGCTACCCATCGTGGCAAGACGCTGGACAGCGTGATCTCCGTGATCTCCACTTGTGGTATTGCGGTACCAAGCTTCGTTATATGTACTCTGCTTCTGTATTTCCTGGGAAGTAAGGTAAAGATACTGCCCACCTACGGAATCGGCACCTGGAAGCATTATGTGATGCCCGTGATCGCACTGGCATTGTACCCAACTGCTTATATTATGAGACTGATGCGTTCTTCCATGCTGGATGTTCTGGGACAGGATTATATGAGAACCGCTACGGCGAAGGGAGTAAAGCCTTTCTTCCGTCTGTTCAAGCATGCACTGAGAAATGCACTGCTCCCCGTTATCACCTATGTAGGTCCTATGATGGCTTATACTATGACAGGAAGCTTCGTAGTAGAGAAGATTTTTACGATCCCCGGTCTGGGCAATGAATTTGTCAGCTCGATCATTAACCGTGACTACACCATGATCATGGGTACCACCATTTTCCTCGCAACACTGATGGTTGTCATGAATGTGCTGGTGGATATCGTATATAAGATCGTCGACCCCAGGATCAAGTTGAAGTAAGATTAACAGGAAGGAAGATACCGATGAAAGAACCGAATGCTATGAGCTTTCATGTAAAATATAAACCGGAAGATTTTATGCCGGCGAATGAAGAAGAGAAGCAGAGCCAGGTCATCATGCGTGAGAGCGTGGGCTTCTGGCAGGATGGCTTCCGCAGACTTCGTAAGAATAAGGTTGCCATGGTCAGCCTCTTCGTTATTATTGTAGTTATGATCTTTTCCTTTATTGTGCCTGCATTTTATCCCTATGATTACAAGACACAGATCAAAGGAAGTGAGAATCTGCACCCCATGCAGTATTCCGAGAAAGAGATAGAGCGTATGGATGCGGGAGAGAAGGTATTCCCCCATGTGCTCGGTACCGATAAAATGGGCCGTGATTATGCCATCCGTGTTATGATGGGAAGCCGTATCTCCCTGCTGGTTGGTCTGATCGCTACTGCCATTATTTTTGTGATCGGTTCACTGATCGGTTCCATCTCTGCATTCTTCGGTGGATGGGTGGATCTGATCATCATGCGTATTGTGGATATTATCTATACGATACCGGATTTCCTGCTGATCGTGCTGCTGTCCTTCGCGTTAAAGGATCCTCTGGCAAAGCTGGCACAGCTTCCAGGATTCGGATGGATGCAGATCGTAGGATCTAACCTGATCAGTATCTTCATCGTATTCGCATTGCTGTACTGGGTAGGAATGGCACGTATGGTACGAAGCCAGATCCTGACCCTGAAGGAAAATGATTATGTCATGGCAGCCAAGGCTTTGGGAGCCAAGGATGGCCGTATCATTAAAAAGCATCTGCTGACCAACTGTATCGGTACTCTGATCGTTACCACCACACTGCAGATCCCTTCCTCTATTTTTACCGAGAGCTATCTGAGCTTCTTAGGTATGGGTGTGGCAGTTCCGCTGCCTTCCCTGGGAAGCCTTGCAAGTGATGCCATTAACGGAATGATCACATTCCCGTACCTGCTGTTTGCACCCTGTCTGCTGATCAGCCTGATCATCTTAAGTTTTAACCTGTTTGGTGACGGACTTCGTGACGCATTTGACCCGAAGCTTAAGAATTAATGGAAGGAGTAGTGAAGATGGATAACAATTATCTGGTAGATATACAGCATGAACGTCTCTCTTTCTTTACTCCTGCCGGAGAAGTAAAGGCACTGAACGATGTTTCCATTCACCTGAAGGAAGGAGAAGTACTTGGCATCGTAGGAGAGAGTGGTTCCGGTAAATCCGTAACCGCATACAGTCTGATGGGACTGACCGCTTATCCCGGTAAGCTGATCGGCGGAGAACTTCACTTCAATGGACACGAAGTGGAGAAAATGACCGAAAAAGATTTTTCCAAAATGCGTGGTAAAGAGGTCTCCATTATTTTCCAGGATCCTCTGACCAGCTTAAATCCCGTATATACCATTGGCAATCAGATCATGGAAGTGATCCGTCTGCATACCGATGCGGACAAGAAAAAGGCATATGCTAGAGCAGTGGAGCTTTTGTCTCTGGTAGGTATCAATGAACCGGAGAAGCGTATGAAGCAGTATCCCCATGAACTGTCCGGTGGTATGAGACAGCGTGTCATGATCGCAATCGCGCTGGCATGTGAACCGAAGCTTCTGATCGCCGATGAACCTACTACCGCACTGGACGTTACGATTCAGGCGCAGATCCTGGAACTGATGATGGAGCTGAAGGACAAGCTGGGCATGGCGATCATCATGATCACCCATGACCTGGGTATTGTGGCGAGCATGTGTGACCGTATTGCAGTCATGTATGCCGGCCGTATCGTGGAGACCGGTACCTGCGACGAGATCTTCTACCATCCGAAGCATGAATATACCAAGGGCTTGTTGGAGAGTATCCCCCGTCTGGACAGCACGAAGCATGAGAAGCTGATCCCCATCGAGGGTAACCCGGTGGATCTTCTGAATCCTCCCGAAGGATGTGAATTCGCCCCCCGCTGTAAGAACTGCATGAAGATCTGCCTGAGAGAGAATCCTCCCAGAACGGATTTCAGCGAGACGCATTATGCACACTGCTTTATGAACCAGAAAGCTGAGATGGAGGGAGGAAATACCAATGAGTGATAAGTTACTTCAGGTTGAACATTTGAAGCAATACTTCCCCGCAGGCGGCATGGGTAAAAACCGTAAGTTCGTGAAGGCCGTGGATGATGTCAGCTTTTTTGTGAATAAAGGTGAGACTCTCGGACTGGTAGGAGAGAGCGGCTGTGGCAAGACCACCACCGGACGTTCTATCTTACGATTATATGAGCCCACCGGCGGCAAGATCACATTTGACGGCAATGTGATCCTGGATGTTGAAAATAAAGTAAAGGCGGATATGCTGCCTTATCGACAGAAGATGCAGATGGTATTCCAGGATCCTTATGCAAGTCTGGATCCCAGAATGACCGTAGGAGATATCGTAGGGGAAGCCATAGATATTCATAAGCTGGCTGCCAATAAGAAGGAACGTCATGATATGATCATATCCATGCTGGAGAAGGTCGGACTGAACTCTGAGCATGCGAACAGATATCCTCATGAATTCTCCGGCGGACAGCGTCAGCGTGTCGGCATTGCGAGAGCACTGGCAGTGAACCCTCAGTTCATCGTCTGCGATGAGCCGATCTCCGCACTGGACGTATCGATCCGTGCCCAGGTCCTCAATCTGCTGAAAAAATTCCAGAGAGAAAAACAGGTTACTTATCTGTTTATCGCCCATGACCTTTCCATCGTACGGTTCATTTCCGACCGTATCGGTGTTATCTACAAAGGAAATATCGTAGAGGTTGCGGACGCAGAGGAGCTGTTCAACTTCCCGCTGCATCCATACACCCATTCCCTGATCTCTGCGATCCCGATTCCGGATCCGCAGCTTGAGAAGAACAAAGTGCTGTACACCTACGATCCGTCCATTCACGATTATTCCGTGGACAAACCGGAGTTCGTGGATATCGGACACAACCACTTTGTATACGGAAACAAGAAAGAGATCGAAGAGTACAAGGCACTCCGTGAAAAGGGAGAGCCGCTGCAGCCGATCACCATCAGAAAGCCTGGCGAGAAAGTAAAAGAGGAGAACCACGAGGTTCATCTTTCCAAGGCAGAAGATGAGTTCCTGAAAACTCCGGTTCACGATACCGGAAGCATCTGGTACAAAGTGCTGTCGTTCTTCTTCCCGATCATCGGTATTATCGCAGCAATGGTATACAAAAAGAAACAGTACTATCACAACTATAAAGCATGTAAGCAGGGCGCGCTGTACGGATTCGCCGTACTGGCCGTGATTCTCCTGATCTTTATCATTGCATTGATTTTAGTTGCCCTATAGTGGACAGGAAAGAAAAAGTGGCCCGGAACCAGAAAAAAGGTTCCGGTGCCGCTTTTTTTGATTTACGCGAGCAACGAGCCAAAGTCCGTGCTTGCACGAGAC
>OHFY01000813.1_pt1 | contig 11357 bp, 8 predicted proteins | sample 1567681 | NCBI WGS metagenome assembly OHFY01 (sample SAMEA3879512, study PRJEB24766) | human gut metagenome | biome: human-associated habitat; feature: feces | place: USA | collected 1985/1987 | reverse complement strand
GTCGTTCGTTTCTTTCAGGTTGTTTTCGCTGAATTGCAGCGTCAGCAGGCTGAGCTCTTTGCATAAAGCCCGGTATTTCTCCTTATCTTCTCCCAGGAGGTTGGCACCGTTGCGTACAAAGCCGTTATAAATGTCTTCCAGCAGTTTGTGCTGTTCCGGGCTCAATGTTTCTTTGTCTTGCTGTTCGTAAACAGCTTTGATACGTGCAAACAGCTCTTCGTTCAGGCTGATGTTGTTTTCATGCTCGCTCATCATCGGCATGATTTCTTTGGCCAGTTCCTGTAGGTCATCGTCCGTTTCGGCACTGAGCAGATTGCCGAATACAGTGCTGACACGGTGGAGCATCTCACCGGACTTCTCGTAGGCCAACACTGTGTTGGCAAATGTCGGGACTTCCGGATTGCGGATGATGGCCTCTATTTCCGCATTTTGGCGGCGGATGCCTTCGCGGATGGCGGGTACGTAATCTCCGGTCTTAATCTTGTCGAACGGGACAGTGCCGTGCAGCGTGGAGTATGTTTCAAAAAAAGGATTTTGAGACGATATAGTGTTCATAAAGCAAAGCAATATTAGAGTTAGTATAATCTTCATCATGTTTAAAGGGTCTGATAAAAAACGAACTAGCTGCAAAATTGCAAAAAAAATAGGCGACTTCTGCAGAAGTCACCTATTTTTTATTATTTTCTAACTGTATATTAGCAGTTAACTGATGCCATGTGAGCAATCAAGTCAAGAACCTTGTTAGAATAACCGATTTCGTTATCATACCAAGATACAACCTTAACGAAAGTATCAGTCAAAGCGATACCAGCCTTAGCGTCGAAGATAGAAGTGCGAGTGTCACCCAAGAAGTCAGAAGAAACAACTGCATCTTCAGTGTAACCCAGAACACCCTTCAATTCGCCTTCAGAAGCTTCCTTCATTGCAGCGCAGATTTCAGCGTAAGTAGCGGGCTTAGCCAAGTTAACTGTCAAGTCAACTACAGATACGTCCAAAGTCGGAACACGCATAGACATACCAGTCAATTTGCCGTTCAATGCAGGGATTACTTTACCTACAGCTTTAGCAGCACCAGTAGAAGAAGGAATGATATTGCCAGAAGCAGCACGACCACCTCTCCAGTCTTTCATAGAAGGACCGTCAACTGTTTTCTGAGTAGCAGTTGTAGAGTGAACTGTAGTCATCAAACCGTCAAGGATACCGAACTTGTCGTTCAATACTTTAGCGATAGGAGCCAAACAGTTAGTAGTACAAGAAGCGTTAGATACGAATTGAGTACCTTTTACATATGTTTTTTCGTTTACACCGCAAACGAACATCGGAGTGTCATCTTTAGAAGGAGCTGACATTACAACATATTTTGCACCAGCTTCGATGTGAGCCTGAGCTTTGTCTTTGCTCAAGAACAAACCTGTAGATTCAACAACGTATTCTGCACCTACTTCATTCCATTTCAAGTCAGCCGGATTTCTTTCAGCTGTGATACGGATAGCTTGACCGTTAACGATCAGTTTGCTGTTTTCAACATCTGCTTCGATAGTACCGTTGAACTGTCCGTGCATCGTGTCATACTTCAGCATGTAAGCCAAGTAATCAACCGGGCAAAGGTCATTGATACCTACGATTTGAATATCGTTTCTCTCCATTGCAGCGCGGAAAACGAAACGTCCGATACGTCCGAATCCATTAATACCTACTTTAATCATTTTGTTTAAACTTTTAAGGGTTTTATAATATTTGTTCAAATATCTCTCGACCTGCGCACTTGTTTTATTTTCAAATGCGGTGCAAAATTACAAAAATGTTTTTATATTCGCATATTAAATTCACATTAAATATTGAAAAAAGATGGGAAAGAGCACATTTTTACAGGACTTTAAGGCGTTTGCTATGAAAGGTAACGTCATAGACATGGCTGTCGGTGTAGTTATTGGTGGTGCGTTTGGAAAAATCGTATCATCATTGGTTGCTAATGTTATTATGCCTCCGATTGGTTTACTGGTTGGCGGTGTGAACTTTACGGATTTGAAATGGGTGATGAAAGCGGCAGAGATCGGTGCTGACGGTAAGGAGATAGCTCCGGCCGTGACATTGGATTATGGTCAGTTTCTGCAAGCCACTTTTGATTTTCTGATTATTGCTTTTGCTATATTCTTATTTATACGGTTGATTACGAAACTGACAACTAAAAAACAGGCAGAAGTGCCAGCTACTCCTCCGGCTCCTCCTGCACCAACGAAGGAAGAAGTCTTGTTGACGGAGATACGCGATTTGCTGAAAGAAAAGAATAGTTGATTCTAATTAAAATAAAGGAGATTCCAAGTATAAACTTGTGAATCTCCTTTATTTTTCTCTTCATTATTAATATAGATTGCGTACTTTTTTCTACTTTTGCAACTCAATTTATTCAAAATCCAACCATTGATATGCAGGAAAAAATAATAATTCTTGATTTCGGTTCGCAGACAACACAGCTTATAGGCCGTCGTGTACGTGAATTGGATACGTATTGTGAAATTGTTCCTTATAACAAATTTCCTAAAGAAGACCCTACTATTAAAGGAGTCATTCTCTCCGGAAGTCCTTTCTCGGTTTACGATAAAGATGCTTTCAAAGTAGATTTGAGTGAAATTCGTGGTAAATATCCGATATTGGGTATTTGTTATGGTGCACAATTTATGTCATACACCAATGGCGGGAAAGTGGAACCAGCCGGAACACGCGAATATGGACGTGCTCACTTGACTTCTTTCTGCAAAGATAATGTGCTATTTAAAGGTGTACGTGATGGATCGCAGGTATGGATGAGTCATGGAGATACGATTACTGCTATTCCTGATAATTTCAAGAAAATAGCTTCAACAGATAAAGTAGAGATTGCTGCTTATCAGGTAGAAGGTGAGCAAGTGTGGGGTGTTCAATTCCATCCGGAAGTATTCCATAGTGAAGACGGAACTCAAATCCTGAAGAACTTTGTGGTAGATGTTTGTGGTTGCAAACAAGACTGGTCGCCGGCTTCTTTCATTGAAAGTACGGTTGCCGAGCTGAAAGCGCAGTTGGGGGATGATAAAGTCGTTCTCGGTTTGAGTGGCGGAGTTGATTCTTCAGTTGCAGCAGTGTTGTTAAACAAGGCTATCGGTAAGAACTTGACTTGTATCTTTGTAGATCACGGTATGCTACGTAAGAATGAGTTCAAGAATGTGATGAAGGATTACGAGTGTCTCGGTCTGAATGTGATTGGTGTTGATGCCAGCGCAAAGTTCTTCGCAGAACTGGCTGGTGTGGCTGAACCGGAAAGTAAGCGTAAGATTATAGGTAAGGGCTTCATCGATGTATTTGATGTGGAGGCTCACAAGATAAAAGACGTGAAATGGCTGGCGCAGGGTACCATTTATCCGGATTGTATTGAGTCATTGTCTATTACGGGTACAGTGATAAAGAGCCATCATAATGTAGGCGGTCTTCCTGAAAAGATGAATCTGAAGTTGTGTGAACCGCTTCGTTTGTTATTTAAGGATGAGGTGCGCCGGGTAGGTCGTGAGCTGGGTATGCCGGAGCATCTGATTACTCGTCATCCGTTCCCGGGACCGGGATTGGCAGTGCGTATTTTGGGAGATATTACTCCTGAAAAAGTACGTATTCTGCAGGATGCTGACGATATCTTCATCCAGGGATTGCGTGACTGGGGATTGTATGATAAAGTATGGCAGGCAGGAGTTATCTTGTTGCCGGTACAGTCTGTGGGCGTAATGGGAGATGAACGTACTTATGAAAGAGCGGTTGCTTTGCGTGCTGTGACATCTACAGATGCTATGACAGCCGACTGGGCACATTTACCTTATGAATTTATGGGTAAGGTATCGAATGATATTATTAATAAGGTGAAAGGAGTGAACCGTGTAACCTATGATATCAGTTCCAAGCCGCCAGCAACCATTGAATGGGAATAATAACATTATCCATCATAAAAATAGCCTCAACAGGAATTTCCGTTGAGGCTATTTTTATGATGGATAGTTTTTTTTTGATTGCTCAGTCCGTATCTACTCGCTTACCAGCTTTTGTGCGTCCGGAATAAGAATCTCTTTCCGGCGTAACTCTAATAATCCTTTGTCTTGTAGCTCGTTGAGTGCTTTCGATGTATTCAACCGGGTATCATCTAAGTAGCGGGCAAGGTCGTCCATTTTTACTTTGAATATCTTTTCTCCCTGCGCCTTTTCACAATGTAACAGGAAAAAGCGAATGATTTTCTCTCTTAAATCCTGTGTCGGCTCTTCCCATAAACGTGAGTAAAGATTTTGTGCCCGGTTACTTACGATGTTCATATAGTTCAGCCGGAATATTTCATATTTGAACAGGTCGCTAAGTACGAATGCTTTGCTGATACTGACGGTATGCGCTTCCGTATGTGCCACATAAGCAGAAGTGTAATGGGTATTCATGCCAAACAACGACTGTGGTTCCAGCAGATAAGGTGCTTCCATCTGTTCGATGACGGTGTATATATTTTCTTTGGAACTTGTGACGATAGAAACCTCTCCTTTTAATAGGAAGCAGAGTTGTTTACACGGACTACCACTCTCTATGATAGTTTCTCCCACTTTATGCTTGATAAAGTGTAGCTTGACCTTATCCAGAATACTTGTGAAATCTTCATGACAAAGACCTTGAAATAAAGGCAATTGGAGCAAAGTGTCGAACATTGTTTCCATATGTTGTAATCTCTTGTTAATCGTACAAATTTACTCATAATACAATACTGCTGTCAACATCTGACCGTTCTTTTTGTTTTTTTTATTGTTTGAATGCATAAAAATAGAGTATATTTGCAGAAAAAAAGGAGGGAATTATGTTCGCAGGCTTCAATTGGCAGCAGATGATTAGTGCGTTTATCGTACTTTTTGCCGTGATAGATATTATCGGCTCTATACCTATTATAATTAACCTGAAAGAAAAAGGGAAAGATGTGAATGCAATGAAAGCTACTGTCATCTCTTTTGCTTTGCTGATCGGATTTTTCTATGCGGGAGATATGATGCTGAAACTCTTTCATGTAGATATTGAATCGTTTGCAGTAGCCGGTGCATTTGTCATTTTCCTTATGTCTTTGGAGATGATTCTGGATATTGAGATTTTCAAGAACCAGGGTCCTATCAAAGAAGCAACTTTGGTGCCGCTTGTCTTTCCTCTGTTGGCAGGTGCCGGAGCTTTCACCACTTTGCTTTCTCTTCGGGCAGAATATGCCAGTGTTAATATCATTATAGCTTTAGTCTTGAATATGATCTGGGTTTACTTTGTAGTGAGTATGACCGGTCGTGTAGAACGTTTCCTGGGAAAAGGAGGCATCTATATTATTCGTAAATTCTTTGGTATCATCTTATTAGCTATTTCTGTGAGGTTGTTTACAGCCAATATAACGTTATTGATTGAGGCGTTGCATCGGTCTTGATTTTCTTATTAAATTGAAAGCTATTGTATCGGATGTGCCATCGTGTTGGCACAACTGTGACATGTCTTTGTCGCAATCGTGCCACTTTGATGTCACAAGTGTGCCAATGTGGTGGCACGAGTTGGCATTTATAACGTTTCTTCTTCTTCTGCTGCTGCTGTTGTTTCTTCTTCTGTATTTTCTTCCTCTTCCATTTCGTCCGCAAAAGGTTCCGGGCGTTGCGGTCCGTGATTTACGAAAACGAAAGCACAGAGTGTTCCCATAATTCCTCCGCTAAGATGTCCTTCCCACGACATATTGGTGGGGGAGAAATAAGGAAACATATGCCATATAATCCCTCCATATAAAAAGGTGACAAGTAAAGAGATGGCAATGAGTGGAACATATTTGCGGAGAATACCACTGAAAAAGAGAAAGAAGGCAAGTCCGTAAATTAATCCGCTGGCACCAATGTGCCATCCCGGTTTTCCAATCAGGAAAGTAAGTAGTCCGCCTCCGAACCAGATTAGGATAAAAATCTTACCTGCTATCCCCCGGTAAAAGTAAAAAAGACACCATGACAAGAAAAATAAAGGAATTGTATTTGTCAGTAAATGACTAAATCCGCTGTGTATCAATGGGTGAGTTAAAATACCTACCAGCCCCCGTTTCTCCATAGGATATACCCCCAAGCGAGAGAAGTCCCAGTCCATTCCGACTTCCATAATCTTGAGTATATAGAGAATAAAAATAAGAAACAAAGGCTTTGCTGCAGCCAGCATGATACGCTGAATATCTTGCTTCATGACATTCTTTTCTTTAGATATTTTACGCAATACTACGAATATTTGCACAAAATCTGAAAATAAAAAGCCTTTTTATTTTTGTTTTTATCTATAATTTGTACATTTGGGCGTTATACCCGTTGTATATGATGCTACAGCCTATATATGCGGTATGTAACAATAAATAGATATATGATATAATGACCAATAAATTAACCTTTAATAATGCACAACTATGAGTTATTTACGATTTGACAAGACCCTCATGACGAATCTGGAAGAGTCTCTTCAAAGAGAAATCCTCCGGACGAACAAAGCAGGAGCTTATCATTGTACGACGATTGTTGATTGTAACACACGCAAATATCACGGCCTGTTGGTAATTCCAGTTCCCAATATCGACGATGAAAATCATGTGCTGCTATCTTCTCTTGATGAAACGGTAATTCAACACGGTGCGGAGTTTAACTTGGGATTGCACAAATATCAGGGAAACAACTTTAGTCCTAACGGACACAAGTATATCCGCGAGTTTGATTGTGAGCATATCCCGGCAACAACTTACCGTGTCGGAGGTGTTATCCTCCGCAAAGAAAAAATCTTTGTACATCATGAAAATAGAATCCTGATTCGTTATACTTTGCTGGATGCGCATTCGGCTACGACTTTGCGCTTCCGCCCGTTCCTTGCTTTCAGGAGTGTACGTGAGTACACACATGAAAATGCGCAGGCAAACCGCGAGTATCAACTTGTGGAAAATGGTATTAAAACCTGTATGTATCCCGGATATCCGGAACTATATATGCAGTTGAATAAAAAGTGTGAGTTTCATTTCATGCCTGACTGGTATCGGGGTATTGAATACCCGAAAGAACAAGAGCGTGGGTATGACTTCAATGAAGACCTTTATGTTCCCGGTTATTTTGAGGTGGATATAAAGAAGGGGGAGAGCATCGTATTCTCTGCCGGAACTTCAGAAGTGACTCCCCGTAGATTGAAACAAACATTTGAGGCTGAAGTGCTTGATCGTACCCCTCGTGATAGCTTTTACCATTGTCTGAAGAATTCCGCTCATCAGTTCCATAACCAGCAGGAAGACGAACATTATATTCTTGCCGGTTATCCGTGGTTTAAATGTCGTGCACGTGATATGTTCATTGCCCTGCCGGGACTGACGCTTGCGCTCGATGAGGTCGATCAGTTTGAGGATGTGATGAAAACGGCGGAAAAGGCAATTCGCAATTTTATAAATGAAGAACCAGTAGGCTACAAGATTTATGAAATGGAGCATCCTGACGTTTTGCTTTGGGCTGTCTGGGCTTTGCAGCAATATGCAAAAGAAACTTCCCGTGAGCAATGTCGTCAGAAATACGGAGAACTTCTGAAAGATATAATGGAGTTTATTCGTCAGCGGAAACATGAGAATCTTTTCTTGCATGATAATGGATTACTTTTTGCCAACGGTACGGATAAGGCGATTACATGGATGAATTCTACAGTGAACGGACATCCGGTGATTCCTCGTACGGGGTATATTGTTGAATTTAATGCGTTGTGGTATAATGCGTTGCGTTTTATAGCTGATTTGGTGCGCGAAGGAGGAGACGTATACTTGGCGGATGAACTTGATGCGCAGGCAGAAGTAACCGGAAAGTCTTTTGTCGAGGTATTCCGTAACGAATATGGTTATCTGCTTGATTATGTAGACGGTAATATGATGGATTGGAGTGTACGTCCTAACATGATATTTACCGTAGCGTTTGATTATTCTCCTTTGGATCGTGCACAAAAGAAACAGGTGCTTGATATTGTGACCAAAGAGCTGCTCACTCCGAAAGGAATTCGTTCGTTGAGTCCGAAGAGTGGCGGATATAATCCGAACTATGTAGGTCCGCAGATACAACGTGATTATGCTTATCATCAGGGAACGGCTTGGCCTTGGTTGATGGGATTCTATCTGGAAGCTTATCTTCGAATTTATAAGATGAGCGGATTGTCATTCGTTGAACGCCAACTGATTAGTTATGATGACGAAATGACAAGCCACTGTGTTGGTTCCATTCCCGAGCTATTCGATGGGAACCCGCCTTTCAAAGGACGCGGCGCAGTATCGTTTGCGATGAATGTAGCAGAAATACTGCGTGTCTTAAAGCTACTGTCTAAGTATTATTAAAAAAGGAGGAACGAAGATGAAAGTTTTAATGTTTGGATGGGAATTCCCTCCCAAAATATATGGTGGTCTTGCGGTTGCTTCTTATGGAATAACTAAAGGATTGAGTCTGCAAGGTGATATGGAGACGATTTTCTGTATGCCTAAACCGAGCGGTGAAGAAGAAAAGTTCTTGAAAATAATCGGTATGAATCAAGTACCCATCGTGTGGCGTGATGTCAACTACGACTACTTGAAATCCCGTTTGTTGGAAATGACACCGGAAGAATATTACTCTTTCCGCGATCATATTTATGCCGATTTTTCTTATATGCATGTGAATGATTTGGGGTGTATGGAGTTTGCTGGTGGTTATCCCGGGAACTTGCACGAAGAAATTAATAATTTCTCGATCATTGCCGGAGTAGTAGCCCGTCAGCAGGAGTTTGATATCATTCATGCGCATGACTGGCTGACTTACCCTGCCGGAGTACATGCCAAAATGGTTAGCGGAAAGCCGCTTTGCATCCATGTGCATGCTACGGATTTTGACCGTTCTCGTGGCAAAGTCAATCCTACTGTTTATTCGATTGAGAAGAATGGTATGGATCATGCCGATTGTATCATGTGCGTATCCGAGCTTACTCGTCGCACTGTTATTAACGAGTATCATCAGGACCCCAGAAAGGTATTTGCCATGCATAATGCTGTTTATCCATTGTCGCAGGAACTGCTGGATATTCCACGTCCCGATCACTCAAAAGAAAAGGTGGTCACTTTCCTTGGACGTATTACGATGCAGAAAGGACCGGAATATTTTGTAGAAGCTGCTGCGCTTGTATTGCAGCGTACTCGTAATATTCGTTTTGTAATGGCGGGGTCAGGCGATATGTTGAATGCCATGATTAACTTGGTTGCTGAACGTGGTATTGCCGATCGATTCCACTTCCCGGGCTTCATGAAAGGCAGACAGGTATATGAGGTTTATAAGAACAGTGATGTATTTGTCATGCCGTCTGTCTCTGAACCTTTCGGTATCGCTCCGCTGGAAGCCATGCAGTGTGGAACACCTTCCATCATTTCTAAACAGTCTGGGTGTGGCGAGATTCTTGATAAGGTGATAAAAACTGACTATTGGGATATTCATGCAATGGCTGACGCTATCCATTCTCTGTGTACCAATCCGTCTCTTTTCGAATATCTCAAAGAAGAGGGAAAGAAGGAAGTAGATGGGATTACGTGGGAAAAAGTTGGCTTGAGAATCCGTGCTCTCTACGAGTCTGTGTTAAGAAACTATGGTAAATAACAAAACAATAAATAAAATGAGAACTATCTGTCTTTATTTTGAAATACATCAAATTATCCATTTGAAACGTTATCGTTTCTTCGATATTGGTAATGACCATTATTATTATGATGATTATGCCAACGAAACGGGTATGAATGAGGTCGCTGAACGTTCGTATATTCCTGCTCTCAATGCGTTGATCGAGATGGCGAAAAACTCGGGTGGTGCTTTTAAAGTAGCACTTTCTATCTCGGGAGTAGCCTTGGAACAATTGGAAATTCATGCTCCGGCAGTCATTGATTTATTGCATCAGTTAAATGAAACTGGTTGTTGTGAGTTCTTATGTGAACCTTATTCGCATGGTTTGTCTTCACTGGCTAACGAGGATTGCTTCCGTGAAGAAGTACTTCGTCAACGTGATAAGATGAAACAGATGTTTGGCAAAGAACCGAAAGTGTTCCGCAACTCTAGTCTGATTTATTCTGATGAAATTGGTGGATTGGTAGCTTCTATGGGCTTCAAGGGGATGTTGACGGAAGGTGCTAAACATGTGTTGGGGTGGAAGAGTCCGCATTATGTTTATCACTGTAATCAAGCTCCAAGTCTTAAGCTCTTGTTGCGGGATTTCAAACTCTCTGACGACATCAGTTTGCGCTTTTCTAATTCGGAGTGGGCGGAATATCCGTTGTTTGCTGATAAGTATATTAATTGGATCGATGCATTGCCACAAGAAGAACAGGTCATCAATATCTTCATGGAATTGAGTGCACTTGGTATGGCTCAACCGTTATCTTCTAATATTCTTGAATTCATGAAGGCACTGCCTGAATGTGCAAAAGCTAAAGGAATCACATTCTCTACACCGACGGAAATCGTGACGAAGTTGAAATCTGTATCACAGCTTGATGTTGCCTATCCGATGTCATGGGTGGATGAAGAAAGAGATACTAGTTGTTGGTTGGGTAATGTCATGCAACGCGAGGCTTTTAATAAACTGTATAGTGTAGCCGAACGTGTTCATTTATGTGATGACCGTCGTATCAAACAGGATTGGGATTATTTGCAGGCTAGCAATAACTTCCGTTTTATGACAACTAAAAACAATGGTATGTGGTTGAACCGTGGTATCTATGATTCTCCTTATGATGCTTTCACCAACTATATGAATATTTTGGGTGACTTTATCAAACGGGTAGATGCACTATATCCTATCGATGTAGACAGTGAAGAATTAAATTCTTTGTTAACTACCATTAAGAATCAGGGAGATGAAATTACTGAATTGGAGAAGGTATTGGCTAAATTACAGGCAAAAGTAGAAGCGGCAAAGAAAACGGCAGCAAAAAAAGCTACAACTGCTAAAGAATCGGTAGTGAAAGAGGACCCTGCTGCTAAATCAAAACCTGTTGCGAAGAAAACTGCAGTTAAGAAAGCAACAGCAGAACCGAAGAAGGCTACGGGGAAAGCTAAGAAGGTTACAGTTAAATAAGATGTATAAGAATTATTATATATGGAACCGTGGGTGAGATAAAAGGCACTCACGGTTTTTTATGATAGAGATTTTAAGGGATTTCAATGAATGTCTTTTTTTGTATAATACAAAGGGTGAAATTTACCTTGGCTGCTTTCATCTGAATATATATCTATAAAATAATGAGGTTGTGTCAAAACGTTGGCACAACCTCTTTTATATTTTACAGTTCTGCT
>OHFY01000809.1_pt1 | contig 11435 bp, 10 predicted proteins | sample 1567681 | NCBI WGS metagenome assembly OHFY01 (sample SAMEA3879512, study PRJEB24766) | human gut metagenome | biome: human-associated habitat; feature: feces | place: USA | collected 1985/1987 | reverse complement strand
GTAGAAGATGGAGTAAAGTATTGTCCTTTATTCTATAAGAATACTAAACTTAAATATATTCAAAGTTCATTTAAAGGACTTGTTAATTCTACTGGTTCTTTATATAATATATTTGGTGGTACTGTTAAGAATAAGACACAAGTAAGATTCCCGACAGCTTTGTATGGTATCTATGATTCATTTAGTTTAGGTTCAGGTTCTAATGTTATTTTCCCAATCCACAACTCAATGTTCAGTAGATTAAGAAACTCATTAAAATATATAACTGGACAACAAGCTATTAATGAAAGTACTTTAGGAAGTTTTCAAGGATTCACTAAACAATTCGTTAAAGAAGGAGAAGAAGCATTCCCTTATGATATATTTACTGGTTGTAATGCTATTGTTGAAATACCAGGATTCTTTGCTAATCTTGTTCTTCCTGTAAATACTGTTGTTGAACTTCCTCTTAATTCATTTAAGACTAATTATAATCTTACTAACATAGCAAACTTATATTTTGATATGAAGAATTGTAAGTATAGTCTTACTGGTAAAGGGTTCTCTAATTGTAAGATAGTTAATGCTTATAGATGTTTCTCTGAAACAGAGAATACTTACGTTAAGAAAGGTTCTGTTCCTTATGGACTATTCTATATGGAATCTACTAATAATTATAGTTGGAAAGGTTGGAATGAGACCGATGCTTCTACTAATAGTATAAATGAGAACTATGGAATTGATGAACATGGAGAATGGATTCCTGATGAACAAGCACCAATGCCTACTGAAATCACTTATAATAAACAGAGAACTCTTCCTAGAAAGACAATAGTTAATATGTCTTATTGTTTAGAGAGATTCCAAAGTACGGAAGCACAGGCTTATACTATGAATTATGGTAATCTTACTCCAAGTAATTATGGGGATATTATAGTACCTAATGAAAAGTATAATCCAGTTAAATATATTCTTAATCCTAATTATGACCCTAGAGAATATCTTGATGAAGAGCAGACAATGATTAACTATAATAGAGATATTCATAGAGTAATCTTAAATAAAGATTATGATAAATATGAATATGCTTGGAATGAATATGCCTACGATGGACTTAGTGGACTTGAAGATATTATATTAAATAGTAGTCTTTATACAGCTGTTTCAAATGGAACAATAAATTGTTCTCCTACTATACCTGATGTATTTAAAGATACTGCTGCTTCAATTGCTCCACCTAGTTCTGTTCATGCTAATAGAAAAGTATTAAATTACTTATGTTCGCCTGACTTATTCTATTATTGTACTAATGGAACTAATATGGTTATTAATGGTGTGTTTAGTGGTAGTGGTAGACCTGATGGAGACCCAACATATAGTTACTTTAACTATGGTATTCGTGGTCGTATTCCAACTAACTTATTTAAACCAGTTAGTAATGTTACTGATTTATCAATGACATTCCGTCTTTGTCCTTTAATTCTTCCATATAAATGGAATAATTCCACAGGAGATATTGGTGAAATGTTCTCTAAGCAAATGTTCGCAGGATTAACTAAATTAACTAATATATCTTATATGTTCTATTTCTGTGTAATTCCAGCTAATGTTATTGTGCCTGTTGAATTTGTAATTGATTGTATTAACTTACAGGATATATCTTGTTTGTTCTTAAGCGCACAATTTGAATCAACTGCTAGTCAAGCACAACAAGTAGACGATAATATATTCGCTAAGAATGTTAATCTAAGGAATATTAGTTATGCTTTTGCTAGTGGGAAAAGCCAAGGAGACTGGTCAGGTAGAAGTCCTAAGAAGATTAGTTCTACATTGTTTAATGCTAATAAACATAAACAACTTACTAATGTTACTGGTGTGTTCTATAATGCGACTTCTACTACTGGTAGTGTTCCTGAATTTTGGAATTGGCTAAATAGTCTATCCTCTGTTAATAGAGCGAACGTATTCTATGCTATGCGTAAGGCTAATCTTACTAATGGTAATAATGTTCCTAGTGGATGGGATACAGGTATGGTATAACAAAAAGTTGATAATAGTATTGTATAATTAAACAAAATTTAGTTTCTTGTAGCGTCCCCCATAAAGGAGTGAGTATTAACAGTAATCACACCTCTTTATGGGGGAAGGTTGCAAAGAGTAATTAATAATCATTTAAAAGTAATTATCATGGATAATCGTATTTATAACAGAGCTAATTCAGCTAATAGTTTACAAATATCTATAATGGGTAAAGTTGAAGCTGTTGCAGAGTTTTCTATTCCTGATGGAAGAGGTGGTAAAGAACCATTCTTATTAAAGAATATTACCGAAGACCCAATAACAGTTGAAGTTATTCTTGCAGGAATGGACGAACCTATTACTACTGTTCTTTATTCCGGTTGGAATGTTGAGTTAGTTAAACAAGTTAATAACGCTGTTGCTGATACGTTACAATATGGGTACTAATACTGGACTTGGTATAGGTATCGGTATTCCTTTTAAGAACAATGCTCTTGGTGGAGATAAGCCTTATTTTCCACCAGAGCTTAAAGCTCGAATGATTGGTGTTTGGACTAATTATGGTAAAAAGAATACTGATGCTGATAGGAATATTATTAAGAATAAGATTCCTAATGCTGGCGGAGATTTAGAGATTCTAAATGCTGCATATAAATTAAATAGTGGATTCGGAAAATATAGTGAAGATTTTACTACTTGGACTAAAAGTAGTAAGATAACTTCTGTTGATTCCGAATCTTTTGATTTTGTTACCAATGTTAATTGGAATTTATTATATTATAAATCAAATATTGGAAAAGATATACCTTCTTTTAAAGTTCATATTAAACTTAAAGGAGAAGGCAAAGTATTTTATAATTATATAACTTCGGAAGGAGTATTTACTAATAAGGTTATTACATCAGAAGAATATGTGGTTCCTATTAGTTATAATACTAAATATACTGGTGAAACTCCTGTAAATTGTGGATTTTCTATTGGTATTACATCAGAAGAATGTAGTGGAACTATAACTCAAATTCCAAACTTTGAAGATGCTTTTGTTACCGATGGTATAAACGATATGATTATTAGTCAAAAGACTCTTCAAGAAATGGGAGTTACTAAAGAACTTACTATTGTTAGTATGATTCATCAGATATCTTGGAGAGATTCTGCTTCTGTTCCATTAACTAATTATATTAGACCTAAAACTAATGAATATGTAAGAAGTCATGTTTCTAATATTGGTAAAACTGGAATATATGGATATGTATGTTATAATATTAGTAATTCCGGTGCTGGTAATAGTCATGTAGTAAATACTATATTAGGAGATAAAAACGATTATTCTATAAATATAGTAGGCGATTTATCACAAGGAAAGTTTAGTGTACAAGGATATATAGATGATAATGGTAATATACTTGAAACAAGTAGTGTTGCTCATTATTGGACTTTTGCTGTATTAGGTAAAGCTACCGAAGATGAGATTAATCTTATCATTGGTAACTATAATCTTGACCGTAGTCTTAAACCTGATATATTATGTAATATAGGTAAGCAAGGTATTACTAATGATAATCATGCTGACTTTAATGATAAACTTGTTGATTATAGTGGTAATGGAAGAGATGTTCAAATGAATAATCTAGCTTGGAAAGGCGGTAGTGGTATTGCTGCAAAACCTTTTGAAACTATTAAGGATTATACCATCGTGTCTGATGAAGCTAGACAAAAACTTACTATTTATAATGAGTTTAGTTACAAAATAAAGTCTAATACCCCTGGTTTCTATTGGACAGTACAATCTATTATAAGAGATAATACTTCATATCAAGTAACTATTATTACTGACAAAGATTGTTATTGGATTAATGTAACAAGTTTTATCAATAGTGAAGGAAATAAAGAAAGTATAAGAAAAAAGTATCCAGTATTAGCTAATACACCTACACAAGTTATTATATGTGGATTAGACCAATTTGAATATCCCGAAGGTATAGAACCAACTAGTGCTGTATCTTATGTTAATTTAGAATATGCAGGAGAAATAACTATTACATTTATTCCTAGTCATAAAGGAGGATTGTTGCTTGACGGTATCAATGACTTCGGTAAGGTGACAGGGATGCCTGTTTACAAGGATTATACTATTATTGCTGATTATGAAAGATTTTATTTAGAACCAATTACAGGAGGTCGAGCATCTATTCTTTCTAAATCTTCTAAAGTTGGAGATGGTTCTTTTATTTTTAATTTAGAAGACCAAAACGGAGGTAAAGCGTGTTATACATTTGGAGAAGCTAATGGTAATATATCCGACGATATAACAAGAATTATTCGTTATCAAAGTAAGTATTATAATACTAAAGCCTTGAGTATTGGTACAGCAGAAGATAATGATTTTATGGTTCTTGGAAAAGTTCGTGAAGTAGATAGTAGATATTTCTATGGAGCTATCTACTCTCTCATGTCCTTCCCCTATAGTATGTCCGAGTTCTTGATAGAACGTCAGCTAAAGAAGCACAAGCTGGGTACGCTGTATCCAGATATGGTGGAGTTTAGACCGATTATTAGTAGTAATATCCCTTATGATAAGATAGAGTTCTTTAATGAACAATGGACTAAGAGAATCTATCCCGGAGATTATGTTGAGATAGGAGCTACTATTAAAGCTAATCTATATTTAAATAATTATGATATAAGTACTATTACTAGTTTAACTTCCAGTCAATTTGAGAGTGTGTATATTGACCGTAAAAGACAATATTATGATGTAGTTCTAAGTGGTATTAAGAAATCTCCACAGAAGATTACTATGACTATTGAACAGGATGAAAACTACGTCAAATTTGAACCTGTTATTACAAGTAATGTAGAATATGTTAGGTTAGATTTTTATTTAAATAATTATCAAAAGAGAATTAATATAGGCGATTATATACCCAAAGATGCTTATCTTAGAGCCAATCTTTATCTAAAAAATAATATTGATGAACTTACAGTATTTACATTTAACGGAGTAAATATTGGTTATAGAAGAAGTTCCGTTGATGATACGACTTTTAATATTAACCAAATATATAATTATGACTCTCCACAAGAAGTAAATATTACTATTGACGAGTACATAAGGTATGAGGATATTGTACAACCTTATCCAGCTTTCTATGAATTTACAGACGAAGATAAAAATTTAGTTACTTGGGGTAGTAAAGTAAAAGTAGGAACTACTATAACTAGAATTAAAGCATTTTTCGATTCTAATCTTTTAAAAGATTTATATACTATTTCCTACCCAAAATTAAATGGTGTTGTATCGGCAGGTTCTAAATATATTGTTGAACGACAAATGGTATTTACTTGTACTGCAACTTATCTTCTTGATGATAATGAACCTAAATGTATCCTATCTCCTAGACTACTACGTATTCCTAACTCTAGCTATAAGATATTAGGATATATTCCTGATATATCCGGTCACGGTAATCATGGTAAGATTAACAACTCTGCTTATGCTAGCATGAGTGGGGCGAATGGTTATCCTTATGATTATAGAAACTCTAGTTTCTGGTGTGATAGTGTTCTAGCAAAAGTTGTAAGTGGAGAGCTAATAGAATATTTTGCAGTTAAAAACTCAACAGGATTTTCTAATATCACTAGTGGAGTTTATAAAGGAGAGATAAAAGTTACAGGTGTAACTAAAGCCATATCTGAAAACAAGATTTCACGACTAAGAATATATACTAACTCAACTACTGATAATGAATTAATTGATATTACACAAGACGGAAATTATAACATAGATATAAAAGGCGTTGGTGATGCTAATCGTGTATTCTTTTATGCTATTCCTAATAATCCAAATGAATCTATTGTCGTACGTTTAACTGAACCTATTTATATAGAACAAGTGGGTGAATACGAAGGAGCATACTGTCTTGATGGCGTAGACGACTTTGTTACTATTCCTACTTTGTCTAGTGGAGGTAAGCAGGTGTTGATGAAAGTGAATTCACTCAATTCAGACGTTAATGTTATTTATGACCAGAGATTGCCAACAAATATGAAAGGTACATTCGCTATTATGTGTGATAATAATTTGGCTTATAGTTCATGGAACACAGGTCAAACTTATATTGATGGAATATTAAACAAGAATATTATCGGTAATCAACTTGTTAATATCACTCATAACCTAACAATAACTAATGACGGAGTTACTAATAATAATTCTAAATCTCCATTTATAGGGAAATCAACTGATACTGAAAAGCATGCTAACATGTCCCTCTACGACTTCATGCTCTTCGACAACATCTCAACAGACGACAAGATTAAAGAGCTGAATGAGTATGTAGGTATAGAAGGCAATACAGAATGAAGAAAGACGAAATAATTGATTTAACTAACCCGATATTTATAAAAAATGAATAAATGAAAATAATGCCTTATAAACTACTCAAGATAGTTTATATAATACTTGCTATAATTGCAGTAGTTATGTATACATTAAGTTTAATATTTAATATTTAAAGATTATGATTGATTACATTGTGTTTCCTATTGCTGATATAGATGAAGAGAAGTCAGCAAAGATTGATGAACTTAATTTAGTTCCTCGTAGTAATGTTAGTAAAGACAAAGTATTGATGAAGTGCCAACATTATAAAGAAGTGTTTCCTGAAAAAGTAACTAGAACAGTTACTACTGATGAAGAAGGATTGGAAATTATTAGTATTGAATATCCTTATGAAACTTATTCTAATGAAGCACTTGCTACTTTATTGTCAAGTCCTGAATGGAATTTTAAAGAAGATGAGGTAATAGAAGATTCCCCCATAGAGGAGTAACATTACTTTTATTGCTTAACTCTAAGCCCTGCTTATAACAAGTAGGGCTTTTATTTTGTTCATACTATATCTAACTTTTAATAAAATTATTACTTATGGCTAAAATAGATTAATGGTCGAACTTCTTATATTATCTTTTGTTATGAGTGTATAGTAGCTACTATAAGATATTCTTAATTTATTAATCTAAACCTTATTTATTATGCAAGTAATTGAAAAAGTTAAAGTCGTTCCCGAAGGTTATAATGGCGCAGGGATGGACGGTTATAGTCGCCGTGATGTTAACGGTAAAGCTAATGCAGGTCTTACGCTTGGTATTATCGGTACTGCTCTTGGAGCTTGGGCTTTATTTGGTAATCGTCGTTCTGCTGGTGTTCTCGGAACTGGTGCAGGCCTTATGGGAGACGGTTCTACAAACATTAATGTAGTTGGTGCAGGAATGGGAAGTGCTGGTGCTCCTACTGCTTTCCAAGCATGGAGTAAGTCTTGTGAAGATACTCTTGCTTTGCAGGGCGGTTTGTATCAGTGGGCTTTAACTCAACAGAGCCAACGCTTCCAAGACCGTCAGGTAATAGACAGCGAAATGTTCGGTTTGTATAAGTCACAAATTGATGCAGACTTCTTGCTGTACAAGGGAAACCGTGATAACTACGATTCTCTTAAAGCAGAGATTAGCGACCTTAAAACGCAAGTTGCTGTTAGTGCTGCTATCCGTCCTTATCAGGATAAACTTATCCAGTGCGAAATCGAAAGAGCGTTCACCGCAGGTATCAATTATGTCGATAAAAAGACTTGTAATGTTATCTATGGTGTTACTTATCTACCTAATGAGCCTACTACAACAGGTCTTGTTGGTAGAAATGCCAATGGTTGTCTACCGTGCGGATTTACTCAAACTGCTAGTACTCCTGCTACATAATATTACTAATCAATTAAAGAATAAGTTATGTTACCTATTAATCAAGTTATACTGGGCGGAACAGACCCTTTGTTAAATACTGGAAGTCTTACCGACCAAATCCAATATTTAGAAGAACAAAAGCGACTTATTGAAGCTAGACAAAAACAGATTCAACAAGCTGCTAATGGACAACAAACTTTACAACAAGTTAGTCCTCAACAAACTGCTAAAGTAAGTGTTTGGGACTTGATTGATGCAGAGATTGAACCTCTTACTAATGAACAAAGAAGTATGCTTTCTACTAATGAAGAATATGTAGCTAATTATAATAATCTTCAATCTATGGTTCAAGCAGAAGTTCTTAATTTAGTAAGAGCTAATATTGAGAATAGTCCGGAAGGCAAAGCTCTTTTAGATAATCAACTAAAGTTAGTTAAGAATCTAAAGACTAGTATAATCGAGATGTCACAAAGAGAGATGCAATTGTTCAATGCTTTTAAAGAAGCTAGTGCAAAGAATCCTTCTCTTACTTATGAAGAATTTATTAAAACTATGAAGTAATGATAGAAGTAAGTGTAGTAAAACAAAAGCTGCAAGATTACATTGTTAATCAGATAGATATTCTTGGCGAATCTAATCCAGCTATTAAGTTAGTTAAGCCTTTGGCTAAACGTGCAATTATTAATAACATTGATAGTTTTGATAAGTTTATCAATACTATTGCTAAAGACGGAAAGATTGATATTGAAGGTATAGTTGATGAGGAGATTGAAATAATCAAATCTATTCCTAACTTTGATTTTAATATTCCAGTTCTAGGTAATGGTAACATCTCTAATGGTAACATAACTCTTTCTATTCCTTTTATTAATAAAGGAATTATGTTTAACCAGTCTGATTTGGAAACATTCAGACAACTATTAACTAAGTAATATTATTATGAGAGAAGTACCATACGAGACAGACCAAGATGTTCGTGCTCGTTCTCGAAAAGACGAAATGTACGAACGAATTAATGATTTCCTTGCTCGTGGCGGTCGCGGAAGAAGTGGTCGTGGCGGACGTGGAAGAGGAATGATGAATCGTATTGGATATAAGACTTACGACAACTACGACAGGGATGAACAAAGAGGTTACGGTGAACGTCATAGATATGATGAAAGTCGAGGTTATGATGGAAGTCATGGCTACGATGAAGAAGAACGTATGCTTCTTATGCAAATGCTTGGAGTAGATGGAAACGAACGTTATAATGATTATGGTGATGAACATTTTAATAAACAGGAAGCTAAGCGTACCGTTGATGAAATGTACCATGTCAAAGACGGTAAGAAATATATCGGTGAGAAATACGATATGCAGAAAGCTAACGAAGTTTGTAGTAAATTCAAAGATAAACTAGAAGATGAAGTAGAAGTTGCTGATGTTTATGTAGCTATTAATGCTCAATATCACGACTACTGTGAACTATTCGAGAAATGGTTCGGAAAAGGAAACTTCGACGATATGATATTCGAGAGTGCTATCAGCTTTTGGTTCGATGATGTAGACTTCGGAGAAGATAAACTCTGGAAATACTTTAATGAATTGAAGTAATACAAGTTCTGTTATATTCCTAAAGAGAGATTACTAAATAATAGTAGTCTCTCTTTTCTTTTTAAAATAAAGTCTTATATTTGCACCTGTAATATAAAACTTAATGCTTATGGGAATATTTGTTAAAGTGTTGTTTGTAACTATAATAGCTATTACTATTATAGTATTCGCATGGAAAGAGATTACTAATATCCTTCCTGTGAAGGTTGTGTCTTATGTAAAGATAGCAGGTGTGCTATTAAGTGTTATTCTAGGTACTCTATTATTCTTATTGTAATATGGACTTCGGGAATATACTTAATGAGATTCTACGTACTACTGCTACTAGTTTCGATTTTGCATTTGTTATCTGTGTTAATGTACTAGCATACCTAGTAATTAAACTAGTTGACAAACTTAATGGAGATAAAGTAGTAAGTACTTGGAATAAAAGAGTGATAACTCTTGTGTGTGCTGTATTAATGGGAATAATATACTTCTCATTAAAGTTAGGTGATGTTAAGGTAGTACTTAATTCTATTATTCTTAGCTTCGTATTTTGGAGCTGGATTATGAAGCCAATATTGGCGTTCTTCAATATAGACTATCGAAAGTTTATAGAACTTGAAGATAATAAACCTAATCAATATCCAAAGTAAGTACTATTAGTAAGATTAACAAGTGAGAGTCGACTAGAGATAGTCGGCTCTTTCAGTATACACGCTCCTTTATGGGGGAATAAAAAGTACGTCCCACCTTCCTACGCTTTCATAGAAGCTCACCATAGGACTTTAGTACCTTTCCTTAACTTACTATTATCCGACAGTATTGCGTGCCACCACGTGTCTTAAAATGCGTCATTTGTATAAAAATGTTTACAATGCGAACGCTTGTAAGCTAGATAGTAAGCTAGATAATAGTGCTGAATCAAAATTATTAATAAAAGTCTTGTTAATACCAATATAATAACTATATTTGTTATAATACTAATTCAAAAACAAAAGTAATATGGCTTCATTAAATCAAATTGTATCTGAAATAGCTCATGCTATTCATCAGCCTAATAACTTTACTACGAGACAAACTATTCGTAGTGCAGTTATTCATACATTCAATAAACAGATAAGACAGACTTATGAGCGTCATGCTAATGTCGATAAGATATTAATGCAGAGATATAGGATAAGTCTTATTAATGTTCCTGACGGAGATATATTTCAAAGTCTTGTAAGTACGAAGTATAAAGTTAAAAGAAGCAAGACTAGAATACCTAGACCAGTTCGTCTTGATAATAATCTTCCTTTTGTTAGTGTTCGTACTGTTGGTTATGATAATATGGCTATTCCTTTTATTAAAGAAGCAAATGCTCAATTTTATAAAGCATTGCCAGGAATGTGTACTAATCTAAGTTATGATTATATCAATGGTTATCTATATGTTAATAGCAATGGTAATCCTTTGATTGAACCACTAGGACATATTATTATTGAATCGCCTTTTGAAATACCTACTGAAATACCTGTTGAAACAACAGAAGGAGTTGAATCTAACTTCGATAATGATGATGAGTTTATCATTCCCGAAGATATGGTAGAACGAATCAAAGATGTAATCTATAAACGTAATCTACTTAATGTAGAGAGAGTAACTAATGAAGTCCCAGTTAAGGATGATATAAATAAACAACAAATAGAAGTATAATTATGGCTAGCGGTGAAAGATACGACCACAGAAATATGTATACTAGTTTTATAAAGACAGCCGAAGAGGATTATGTTCTCGTGTCTGAAAAGATAGCTAGATACAAATCTTTATTATATAAAATCAAATATTCTATTGAACAAAATAGAAATGCTATTGAAGCTATATTTGATGTATGTGTCTATAACTATTGGGAATGGAATACTGATGAACTAGATGCTGATAGAAAGATGGAGAAAGCAATAGATGCTAAGTTCACTAAATTCGATTCTTCTAAACAATTAAGATACGGTAATATATATCGTAACTTAAAACAATACTTTAGAGTACTTCGTAAAATAAAAGAATATGAGATAAGACAGCAGAGAATTAAACATCGTAAGAACATTACTCGTCCTCAATACGAAGCCTATTGCAAGTTATTC
>OHFY01000796.1_pt1 | contig 11614 bp, 9 predicted proteins | sample 1567681 | NCBI WGS metagenome assembly OHFY01 (sample SAMEA3879512, study PRJEB24766) | human gut metagenome | biome: human-associated habitat; feature: feces | place: USA | collected 1985/1987 | reverse complement strand
AAGGGTCTGCAAAACCCTCATCCACCAGTTCAAATCTGGTCGTCACCTCCAAAAGATTCCCGAACGTGAAAGCGTTCGGGATTTTTTGTTTTATTGCATCCTCCCCTTCCCCGTGTTACAATAGCGGTATCCTGTGCAGAAAGGAGCGTATGCCATGCCCGCTCAAACCACCGAGACCCACACCACCCTGACCCCCGATACGCCGGTGCGGTATCTGAAAGGCGTCGGCCCCAAGACCGCCGAGCGGTTTGAGAAGCTGGGCATCGTGACGCTGGCGGACCTGCTCTGCCACTATCCGCGCAGATATATGGATTTTTCAAAGCCCTACTCCATTGCCGAGGCACCCAGCGACACCGAGTGCGTCGTGAAGGCCGAGGTGTTCGCCAAGCCCGGTGGGCGCATCCTGCCCGGCGGGCGGCGGATGGAACGGATCACGGCTGGCGACGATGTTTCCAGCCTGGAGATCACCTGGTTCAATAATCCCTATGCCGCCCAGAAGCTGGAACTGGGGCAGGCATATTATTTTCAGGGCATCGTGACCGGCGGGATGCTCCGCCGCCAGATGGTCAACCCGCAGGTGCGCACCGAGGCGCAGATCACCGCCGCCCCCTTCGAGGCCGTCTACCCCCAGACCGATGGGCTTTCGAGCAGCGTCATCGCCCGGTGTGTCCGCCAGCTGCTCCCCCATGCCGAGCTTCTGCCCGACCCGCTGCCGCCGGAGATGCGCCAGAAATACCGCCTGCTCTCCAAGGCAGAGGCCGTGCGGGCCATCCACTGCCCGGAGAGCGAGGAAGCCGCCTTTGCGGCCCGGCGGCGGCTCATCTACGAAGAACTGCTCATTTTGCAGCTGGGCATCGGTCGGATGAAGAACCGGGGCAGCGCCGCCACCGGGGCACCGATGCAGCTTCTCGACCCGCAGCCGTTCTGGGACGCGCTGCCCTTCGCCCCCACCGGAGCCCAGCGGTGGGCTGTGACAGAGATCCTGACCGACATGGCGGGCGGGCAGTCCATGAACCGCCTGCTGCAGGGCGATGTGGGCAGCGGAAAAACGCTGGTGGCGGCAGCCGCCATCTGGGCCTGCATCCGCAGCGGCTATCAGGCAGCACTGCTGGCCCCCACCGAGATTTTGGCTTCCCAGCATGCCGAGAACCTGAACCGGATGCTGGCCCCGTTCGGGATGCGGGTCGCCCCGCCGCACCACGCTGGCTGCCATCCGGAACGACGAGGCCGACCTTGTGGTGGGCACCCACGCCATCCTCAGCGAGGGAGTCGCCTTTGCCCGGCTGGGTCTGGCCGTGGTGGACGAGCAGCACCGCTTCGGGGTGCGGCAGCGGGGCCTGCTGGCCGAAAAAGCCGAGAACCCCCACCTGCTGGTCATGAGCGCCACGCCCATCCCCCGCACCCTGGGGCTGCTTCTCTACGGCGACCTCGACATCTCGATCCTCGACGAACTGCCGCCGGGCCGCAAGCCGGTCAAGACCCGGTGCATCACCGGGAAGAAACGGCGGGACCTCTACGGCTTCCTTGACCGGGAGATCAACGCCGGACGGCAGGTGTATATCGTCTGCCCCGCCATCGAGGACACCCCCGACGGCGGGCTGAACGCTGTGAAGACCTACTACGAAGACATCGCCAAGGCGCTGCTGCCCGACCGCCGGGTCGGCCTAATGCACGGCAAGCTCAAGCCAAAGGAAAAAGCCGCCGTCATGGAGGACTTCAAGGCCGGGCAGCTGGACGCGCTGGTCTCCACCACCGTCATCGAAGTCGGTGTGGACGTGCCGAACGCAACGGTCATGGTCATCGAGAACGCCGAGCGCTACGGCCTGAGCGCTTTGCACCAGCTGCGCGGCCGGGTGGGCCGCGGTGCGGCAGAGAGCTGGTGCTTCCTCGTCAGCGACAACACGAGCGAGCCGGTCCAGAAGCGGCTCAGATTCCTCTGCTCCACGGCAGACGGCTTCGCCGTGGCGCAGTACGATCTGGAAACGCGCGGCCCCGGCGACTTTTTCGGGAGCCGCCAGCACGGTCTGCCCACCCTCCAGATCGCCGACCTGATGAACGACACCCGCACCCTCCACGCCGCGCAGAGCGAAGCCGCCGCCCTGCTGGCCGAAGACCCGCTCCTCACCGCACCAGACCACGCACTTCTGGCCGCGCAGGTCGAGCAGATGTTCGAAAAGGCCGGTGCGATGAACTGAACCAGCAGCAAGGGGCAGGCCAAAAGCGGCCTGCCCCTCGTTTTTTATATTATTATATATTATTTCATGGGAATGATCTCGCAGAAAACGCACCGGCTCTTGGTGGAAAGCGCCACATCCTTGTGGTAGCAGCCAAAGAACCATTTTTCGTAGTGCAGCTTCAGCAGGATCTTGTCGAGGAAGAGGTGCAGCCGGTTCGACTCGCCCAGCGCCAGCGCAGTAAAATCCAGGAACCTGCTTGGGGCATCGTGGGTCAGCACATAATCTACCTGCCAGCCGTTTTCTTCCAGCGTCTTTTCGCAGCGGGCATATTCCTCATCCGAGGGCATCTCCTGCGGCCACCAGTTGACCCCAGGCTCCCGTTCCTCTTTGTCCTGACTTTCGGCCCCGCCGAAGCAGAGATATTTTTTGCCCTCCAGCGTCAGCACACTGCCCCGGCAGACATGGTAGACATTGCCACCCAGCGCCTGGACCGTTCCGCCGAACCGCTCCTCGGTCGGGTACTGGGCCAGCAGGTCGTAGTTCTCATGGCAGCCATCCAGAAACAGCAGCGTGTAGGGGCGTTTGCGCAGCCAGTCCAGCTTTTTCTGTTCCTCTTTGCTGCCGTTCCACACGAACCCGAAATCGCCCAGCACCACCACGGTATCCCGCCTGCTCAGCCAGCGGAGCCTGCCGTGCCTGAATCGGTCGATGTCGCCATGGGTGTCTCCCGTCAGATATACCATTTGTTTCCTCCCGCCCTGTGCGAAAGCTGTAAAAGCCCTTGTCTCCGCAGGGCAAACCTGTTATTATAAAAGAATGAAGCTCCGGCTTCTTCCTGTTGTCCTATCCGGCCGCATCCTGCGCCCCGGTCTTTCTATTTTATCGCTTTTTGAAGGAATTGTCCACATGAAACGTATTTTTGCCCTCTTTTTGTCTCTGGCGGTCCTGTTCAGCTGTTTGGCTGTGACGGCAGGCGCCATGTTCGACCCCAGCCCCGTCTACGAGGTGCAGGCCAAGAGCGCCTACATCGTGAACACCGACACCAACATCATCGTCTACGACAAGGACAGCCAGAAGCAGGTGCCGGCCGGCGGCCTGACAAAATACATGACCATCGCTCTGGTGATGTCCAACTACGCCGACCAGCTCGACAACACCTTTACCATGCCGTTCGCCATCTCGGATTACGTCCACAACTCCGACAACGCAGACATGCGCTCCGGCGAGACCTTCACCTACCGGGAAGCGCTCTACGCCATGGTGACACGGAACGCCAACGAGGCCGCGATGGGCCTGGCGTATGAGCTTTCCGGCGGAGACCTGACCGGGTGGGTGAGCCAGATGAACACCCTGTCCCAGCGCATCGGCACGACAGGCAGCACCTGGACCGATGCCTGCGGCCTGGACAGCGGCAACACCACCACCGCCGTGGACATGTACCTCATCCTGCGCTACCTGATGAGCTTTGATGCCTTCCGGGAGATCTCCAGCGCACCGACCTTCACGATGCCCGCCAAGGAAAAACACGCCAAGAGCTTCGTTCTGGTCAGCCAGAACGTGGCCCTGAACAAAACGAGCGGCGGCAAGTTCTACCGCAGCGCGATGCAGGGCGGCATCTGCGACGTGATGGCCTACAAGAACGACAACGGCGACCAGAGCTATGTCTCCTGGGCCAACAAGAACGGCGCGACCTATATCTTCTGCATCATGCAGAGCCCCGACACCTGTGACGATTACGGCTACGCGAACCGCCGCCCGGCCCTGTGTGAGACGACCAAGCTCATCGACTGGGTGTTCGACAGCTTTTCCATCCAGGCCGCGCTGGACACCGACCAGGCTCTGGCCGAGATCCCGGTGAAGTATTCATCCGACACCGACACGCTGCAGCTTTACCCCGACGACAACATGATGACCCTGCTGCCCTCCTCCGGCGACGGCACCGTCACCCAGAAATACTTCCATCTGCCCGATTATGCCGCCGCCCCCATCCATCAGGGCGACGTCATCGGCACGGTGGAGCTCAAACTCGCCGGTGAGACCATCGGTGTGGTCAACCTCATCGCCGGGCAGGATGTCCGCCAGAATGCCCTGCTCTTCACCGTCTCGAAGGTGCAGGACTTTTTCCACAGCCTCTACCTGAAGGTCGTGATCGTCATGAGCCTGCTCGCCCTCGCCATCTATGGCCTGTGGTGGCTGCTCAACGTCTGGCATGGCCGCAGACCGACCAAGAAGATCCATCGCCGCTGACAGACGAGGGCAGGAACCAGACCGGTTCCTGCCCTCGTTTTCGTTCAGTCGATCGTCGTTTTGGTCCGGCCCACGCCGATGACGGCGGTAGTGATCTTTTTCCAGGTGTTGCAGCCGCAGACACCGTCCACCGCGAGGCTGGTGCGGCGCTGATAGCCCCGGAGCGCCTCTTCCGTCCGGGTGCCGAACAGGCCGTCGATGCGGCTGCCGGTCTGGTAGCCCAGTGTGGAAAGCGCGTCCTGCAGGATCATCACATAGCAGCCCCGGCTCCCCCGCCGCAGGGTGGGGTATCCGGCTGTGGTGCCGCTGCAGGCCGGGGTGCCGTAGCGGCGGTCAAAGTGCACCCAGGTGGGGGTCTGGCTCAGGGGCTCCACATAGCCCCAGGCTCCGGTGGACCGGGCGGCCCTATAGATGGCCGTGCGCTGGCTCTGGGTCAGGCTCTGGCCCACATCAAAGGCCACGCCGGCGTAATGCTGGCTGCGGGTGCCGTGGCCCCCCTCCCAGATGCGGCGGAAGGCATACCCCACCGGAATTCCCTTGCCGTACTTGCGGCGGGTCAGGTTCCAGGCCTCCATGGCGGCGATGGTCGTCCAGAGCACCGGGCTCCCCGATTTTCCCCGGAACTCCCGCAGTGTCAGGGTGCGCTCGGTGCTGTAAGGCATCGGGTCGTTTTCGTTCAGGCTGTTGTAGGTGTACACCTTGTTCTCATAGGCATCATAGATCAGCAGCCGTGCCATCCGTCATCCCTCCTCGCATTCGCAGCTCTGGGCACGGAGCGCGGCCCAGGTCTCCTCGTTCACCGTGCCCGTCACCAGCAGGTCCGCCCGCTCCTGTGCAGCCCGGACCCCTTCTGTCTCCTTCGGGCCGAAGCGGAAGTTCTCGGTCACATAGTCCTCGCCGCAGTTCCGCATACAGCGTCCATTGAGCCACTGTTCGATCTGCCCCACATCCGGGCCAACGCTCCCCTCTTTCATGGCGCGGCCCGGGTAAGCATCGGCCTGCCCGGCATCCCGGTCAGGGTTGGGGGAAACGGCGGCCAGCTGCAGGCTCAGGGCCTCCACTGCCGTCCAGGTCTCTGCATCTGCGACTCCGGTCTCAGGCAGATCCAGCAGGGCCTGCGCACTGCGGGTAGAGGCTGCCGTCTCGTCGGTATACCGGTCAGACAGGGGCGGGCTTTCCACGCTGTCGAAATAGTAGGCAATGCGCTGCAAAAGGAGGTTATAGTAGAGCACCGTGTCCCCTGTGGCCCCCACTGCCAGCGGCGTGCCCGGGTAAGGCAGGCGCTTCAGCGTGACCACCGGGCCGGACACCCGCAGGATGCTGGCTTTGCCGTAGAGCGAATTCCAGGTCGTGCGCCCTACTACACCGTCCACCGTCAGCTTTGCAAAGCGCTGGTAGGCCCGCACAGCGTTCTCGGTCGCCACACCGAAGCTGCCGTCGATGGAAACCACGGGGATGCTGCTCTCGTAAGCGCTCATCAGGTAGAGGTAGAACTGCAGCTCCCGCACTGCCGTTCCTGTGCTGCCCCGGCGCAGAATGCCCGGATACTCGCCGGGGCGCAGGCTGGCTGTGAGCAGCCGGTTGGCGATATCGTTGTAGACCTCATACAGCTTGTTCCAGGTCGTGCGGCCCACCACGCCGTCACTGGTCAGGCCGAAGTAGCTCTGGAATCTCCGCACTGCCGCCGCCGTGCCTGCGCCGAATTTTCCGTCTACGGTCAGGGTGTTCAGGCTGGGATACACCGTGCGGGCGATCTTGAGCCAGAACTGCACCAGCCGGACGTTCTGCCCGCTGCTGCCCTGCCGCAGGGCTGTGCCCGGGTAGGCGTTGGGCCTGCCGTTGTCGGACTGGATACTGCGGAACTGATTGTAGAGTTCTGTCCAGGTGGCGCGGCCCACCACACCGTCCACAGACAGGCCGTATCTTCGCTGGAAGGCCCGGACCGCACCGGCGGTGCCGCTGCCATACACGCCATCCACTGTCACGGAGGGGATGCTGCTCTCGTACTGGGCCAGAGTGTTCAGCCAGAACTGCAGCTGCTCCACAGCGCTGCCGGAAGAGCCGATGCGCAGGACGGTGCCGCCCCAGGTGCCGTCCGAGAGGGTGCCGGCGGCCGTTTCTCCCTCGCTGGTCAGCTCTGCAAGGTCTTTCACCGAGACATAGATATAGCTGATCTTATACCAGGTCTGCCGCCCCACCACGCCGTCAGCGGTCAGGTTGAACTGCTTCTGGAATCTCTTCACGGTCTCGGTCATCCTGCTGCCAAAGACCCCGTCCACGGTCAGCAGGCCAAGGAAGGGGTAATCCTTGGTGATGCGGTTCAGCTGCCGCTGCAGGGTGAACACCGCCGTGCCCCGGTCTCCCTGCCGGAGGGGGGAACCCGGATAGCTTCTGGGGATGGACTGGATGTTGCTGGTGCGGACGATCTCGATATCGCTGCCGTAGTAATATTTGAGGATGCTCAGGGCATTGCGTCCCTGATTTGCCAGCGTGACCGTGCCCCACTGCTTGAGCCCCGGGCAGGTGACGGACTTTCCGTCACAGTATTCGGAGTAGTAGGGATTCACGGTGCCGGTCTTGCGGATGTAGGTGTTGAAGATATCATCCGTCAGCTTTACCATCACATCGAACACGGTGCGGCCATGGACGTAATACTGGTCGTAGCTGGTGGAGTTGGTGATATTGAAGGTGTAGCCCTTGCTGGGATACCACTCGGTGTAAATACGGTTGAGCGCCAGCGAGATCTGGCAGTGGATGTTCGCTTTCAGCGCTTCGATCGGCCAAGTGGGGTAGACCTCGCTGGAAGCCACATTGGCGATATAATCCCGGAAGGACACCGTCACGTTCCGGGCCGAGGCGGCGGGCCTGCCCAGATGGACCGTGATATTTTTTGGCACGATGACCCGGTCCAGCACCCGGCTGCCGGTGCAGTGCTCGGTGGGGGCCGGGCCGCTGCCGCCGTTCCCCGCAAACAGAGCGTGGGTGGGGATGATCACGGGCGGGTTGGCGATGTCTTTTCCCTCCTCGGTGTCCGGGATCATCTCAGGCCGGGCCAGCGTGACCTGCCCGGCAAAGATCTGGATGCCCTGGATGCGGACAGTGCGGTAGCCCGGCTTTCTGGCTGTCAGGCTGCACACGGCATAGGGCAGGGTCGTGGTGTTGTTCTCGTCCAGCGAGAGGGCACAGGCCGGGGCGCAGATGGCTAGATCCTCGGCATTGCCCTCGGCATCGGTGATGCGGTGGGCCGTGAAGCCGCTGCCGGTGATCACAACAGTCACTCCCTCCACCGGAGCCGACTGCCTGGGCCGATAGGTCTGGATACGCAGGATGCCATTCATCATATAAAAAAACTCCTTTGCCGATAAGCTGATTCTCTTACAGCTTATTCCGCAAAGGAGCAGAGGGTGCATTTTCAGTTGATGTAGCAGCGGTCCTGACCCACCAGCCAGTCCTCGCACAGGCGCTCGGCTTCTTCCACGCTGCGGCTCACACAGCGGAACAGCGCCCCGTTCAGCGAACAATAGGAGTAGCGGACTTTGGGCACACCGTTCGCATCCTTAAACTGTTCACAGCGTTCCTGCCCAGGCATCAGATAAAATGGTTCCATTTTCCACGCGCTCTCCTTGTTTTTGTCATGTTATGGCATTCCACGGCACCGCCGCGCAATACCTTGCCTATTGTATCACCATCCGGCGGCAAAGGCTATTCGCTGATTGGACAAAAAGAACCGTGATTCTTCGGCCATGATTGCCATTGACAAGGTGTTTTTCACATTCACCCTTACACGACCATGCACCACAGCGGTGTGGTGATGAGGGAGAGCACCGTGGAGACCGCCACGCACTTGCTGGCAAAGGCGGAATCCCCGCCGTACTTTTCCGCCAGAACTGCGGTCACACCGCCCATGGGCATGGCAGCCAGCACCACGGAAACACCGGTCACAAGGCTCTCCGCGCCGCAGAGCCTGCAGCCCAGCAGCACCGCCGCCGGGATAAGCCCCAGCCGGATGATGCAGTAGAGAAAGCAGTCCTTATCCCAGAGTTTGCCCATCCGGCTGCTGCCGATGATGGCACCGATCAGGATCATGGAAACACCCATGTTGCAATTGCTCAGGCTCTTGACGGTGCGGCCCAAAAAGCCGGGCAGCGGCAGCTGAGAGGCCATCAGCACCATGCCCACCAGGACCGCCAGGATGCAGGGGTGGGTGAATGTTTTCCGCAGCACGGCCCTGCGGTCTGCCCGCATCTCCTCTTTGGAAGCGGGCTTTTCGTCCTGCAGAAAGTAGCTCACGCCCACCGACCACATTGCCACACGCTGGGGGATGAGGTAGATGGAGCTGAGCAATAGGCCGCTGCTGCCCCAGATGCCGTCCACCAGTGCGCTGCCCAGAAACGCACCGTTGGAGCAGACCGTGCCATACTGGTAAACGCTCCGCCTTGCAAAGGGCAGCCAGTTGTAGCCCAGGGCACACAGCACCACACAGCCGATCTGCAGCGCCAGCGAGATCACAAGGATCGACGCGCTGCTCTTCAGCACATCCCAGCTGAACTCCACCAGAAACGACTGGATGATGTTCGCGGGCAGGATGACATTGATGAGCAGGTCGGTCAGGCACTTGCGTCCCTGCGCATTGATGATGCCCTTGCGGGCCAGAAAAAAGCCAATGAGGGTCAGCAGCGCAAGCTGGCCCTGCAATGTCAGCAGACTTGAGATCTCAGCCATGATTCCTCCTGTGTTTTGCACCAAAAAAAGACTTCTTTGTTCAAAGTATAAGAAATCCGGCCGGGAAAAGCAAGGATTCCGATAACTTTTCAGTCCAGCGGCAGGTACACCACCGCTTTGGCACCGTGGGGGCTGTTCTGCCCGAACACTGCCCTGCCGCCATGGGCGGCGGCGATCTGCTGCACTACATATAAGCCAAGGATATGGGGTGCATTTTCGGCAGGCTCCACAGCGTTCAGTGCCGCCAGAACGGCAGCCGGATAGCCGATGCCGTCATCCGCCACGGTCAGGCAGAAGCGCTCCCCTGCCAGCCGGGTGTGCACGGTAATGTTCACCGGCTTTGAGTTATGCCGGACGCTGTTGTTCAGCAGATTTTCCAGAAGCCGTGCCAGCAGCGCCTCATCCACCGAAAGTACTGTCTGCTCTGCTGGTTCTTCCTGTTCCAGTGTGATCTCGCAGTGCTCTGCCAGCGGGCTTTCGCAAAACTGCGCCACCAGCTGCCGGAACAGCGGCCCTGCCCGGAGGTCTTTCCGGCGCAGGGGTTGGGCACCGTATTCCAGCTTACTGGTCAGGTTCAGGTCATCAATGAGGGTGCGGAGCTTTTCGCACTGGGTGCGGATGCCGACCGCTTTCTGCCGGGAGCTGTCCGGCAAAAGTGCATCCTGCTCCAGCTGCTCCGCCCAGCCTAAGATCAGCGCCAGCGGGGTGCGCACATCATGGCTGACTCCTGCAATCCACTGGGTGCGGGCGTTGTCCCGCCGGGAAAGCATCTCGTTTTTGGCTTGCAGCTGTGCCCCGGTCTGGTTCAGCTTTTCTGCCAGTTCCCCGGCAAAACCGTCGGTAGGCAGCCGGACGGTCTGCCCCTGCGCCAGTGCATCCAGACCGTTTGCCACGGTCTCCAGCCGCTTTGCCCCCCGCCAGCTCAACCAGAAGCAGAGCGCCAGACCCAGCATCAGTAATCCCAGCGCTGCCGCCGGGAGCACCCGCACCATGCTCAGGGCAAAGTCCGGTGAGCTGTAAATGCTGTACTTCCACAGGCTCCCCTTTGGCAGCCCGATGACAAACAGCCCGTAGGGTTCTGTCCAGCAGAACACCGGGTAATCCGCCAGATACCAGCGGGAAAATTTGGCGATATCGCCGGGAGTGTAGGCATGGTTCAGTTCCTGCGGCAGGCCGTAGCTCCAGCGGATGTTTCCCACATCGTCCAGCACCATCGCCCACTCGTAGCCGTTCATCCACTCCTGCGGGGTGCGTTCTGCCCCAAAGGCAAGCCCTTCGGCGGTCTCCACCATGGAATCCGCGATCTCGCTGGAGGAATACTCCCGCTGCGGCAGGCGGCAGCTCTCCTGCCAGCCCAGCCAGCCCAGCACTGCAACACCGGAAAACAACAGCAGCAGAACGATGCCCACCGCCGCCAGCACATACCGTCGGATCAGGCGCACAAAGGTTTTCATGCTTCTTCCCCCTTTGTCAGCTTATAGCCAATGCCCCGCACCGTCCGCAGAAACTGCGGCGCACCGGGTTCGGCTTCCAGCTTCTCCCGCAGATGCCGGATATGTACCCCCAGACTGTTCTCGTAGCCATAGTAATCTGCGCCCCAGACCGCCGCACAAAGGGCATCGTAGGTAACGATGTGTCCCCGGTTCTCTGCCAATTTCCGCAGCAGCGCCAGCTCGGTAGCGGTCAGCGCCAGTGTTTTGCCCTCTGGCAGGGTAACAATGGCATCATTCAGGTCTACGCACCGCTCCCCCAGCTGCAAAGGTGCCGGTTTTGTACGGGACAGCTCTGCCCGGTACGCCCGCTGCAAAATATGCTGCACCCGCAGCAGCAGTTCCTGCATCAGAAAGGGCTTGGTCAGGTAGTCATCTGCGCCAAGACCCAGCCCAAACAGACGGTCGGCATCCGCGTCCCGTGCGGAGAGGAACAATGCCGGGACATCCGCTTTTGCCCGCAGCGCCCGGAACAGCGAAAACCCGTCCCCATCCGGCAGGTTGATATCCAGGATCATCAGCTCCGGCTGCTCTGCCGCAAAGCAGGCGCGGGCAGCGGTGCAGCTTTGGGCGGTTCTGATATGGCCATATCCTGCGCCCCGCAGCTGCTCACACAGCAGTGCCAGCAGTTCGGCGTTGTCATCCACAAGCAGGAGCTTTGCATCATAAATGGTATCCATAAGGGCAGTTCTCCTTTCCCGCCTTTACTATACCACACTTTTTGCGCCGCAGCGGAAAACACCTGCAAATTTAAGGGTAAATTAAGCTGCGCTTCCGGTCAGTTTAAGGCAGCGGGTGTATTCTGGCATCGTTCCGAAAACCATGAATGCGAAAGGAGACCATTTATGAAACCTGTGATCGAGACCCATGCCCTTTGCAAAAGCTACCATGGCCGTCCGGTGGTGGATCATTTGAACCTGACTGTCCCGGAGGGCTGTGTCTACGGCTTTTTAGGCCCCAACGGTGCGGGCAAATCCA
>OHFY01000784.1_pt1 | contig 11742 bp, 7 predicted proteins | sample 1567681 | NCBI WGS metagenome assembly OHFY01 (sample SAMEA3879512, study PRJEB24766) | human gut metagenome | biome: human-associated habitat; feature: feces | place: USA | collected 1985/1987 | reverse complement strand
GCTACCGACGGCCCTATGGCTCAGACCAAGGAGCACCTGCTGCTGGCCCGTCAGGTAGGCGTGCCCTATATCATTGTATTCCTGAACAAGGTTGATCAGGTTGACGACGAGGAGCTTCTGGAACTGGTAGAGATGGAAGTCCGCGAGACCCTGAACGAGTATGAGTTCCCGGGCGACGATACCCCCATCATCAAGGGTTCTGCTCTGAAGGTTCTGGAGTCTGACTCCAAGGATCCTAACGCTCCCGAGTATGCCTGCATCAAAGAACTGATGGAGGCTGTTGACAGCTATATCCCCACTCCTGACCGTAAGGCTGACCTGCCCTTCCTGATGCCTGTTGAGGACGTGTTCACCATTACCGGCCGTGGTACTGTTGCCACTGGTAGAGTTGAGCGTGGACAGCTGAAGACTGGTGAGGAAGTTGAAATCGTTGGCTTGGCTGACGAGAAGAAGAAGACCGTTGTTACCGGTATCGAAATGTTCCGCAAGATTCTGGACTATGCTGAGGCCGGCGATAACATCGGCGCTCTGCTCCGTGGTATCCAGAGAAATGAAATCGAGCGCGGACAGGTTCTGTCTAAGCCCGGCTCCATTCATCCTCACACCAAGTTCAAGGGCCAGGTGTACGTTCTGACCAAGGAAGAAGGCGGACGTCATACTCCTTTCTTCAATAACTATCGTCCTCAGTTCTATTTCAGAACTACTGACGTTACCGGCGTAATCTCTCTGCCCGAGGGCACCGAGATGTGCATGCCTGGCGACAACGTTGTGATGGACGTTGAGCTGATCACTCCTATCGCTATCGAAGAAGGTCTGCGCTTCGCTATCCGTGAAGGCGGCCGTACCGTTGGTTCCGGCGTTGTTACCGCCATCAACGAGTAATTAAATTATCTTTGAGCGTGGAAAAGGCCCGGACAAATTTGTCCGGGCCTTTTTGCATTTTTCTTTATGTGCGATAACTAATTATCCTCTTTAGCAAGAAGAAAGCTCTTGTTTCCGCCATCGCAACAATTTTAGTGGGGGAGGAAAAGGCTTCTGTCTATAAGCGGGCATGGAACAGCGAGAAGATTTATAAGCCGGATTGGAGTTCTTTTCACCAGATAATGGGAAGAATTTGTTATGGAAGAAGGAAAATAAATTGAAAATTCGAACTGCCGGTGTGCAGGATCTGGAAACGGTGAGCAGGATTCATGCTTTAAGCTGGAAAACCGCATACCGTGGAATCCTGCCGGATGATTTTTTGAACCAGCTTTCCTATCGACGCTGGGTCGCACCTCTGAAAGACATGATGGAGCAGGGGCTTGAAATCAGAGTGATCGAGGAAGAAGAAAAACCCTTTGGCTGCATTACCTTCAGCGCCGCTAGGGATCAGGCGTTTGCCGGATGGGGTGAAATCGTATCCTTTCATTTGCTGCTGGAGGCCCGTGGAAAAGGATACGGCAGGTTATTGATTCAGGATGCCGTGAGACAATTAAAAGAAAAGGGCTATTCAAAAATTTACCTATGGGTTTTGGAGAAAAACGAAAGAGCAAGAAGATTCTATGAGAAAAATGGCTTTACCTGGAACGGGGATCGTCTGGAAGGGGAAGAAGGCGGGCGAAAGGTCACGGATCTTAGATATGTTTTATCTTTCCCTAAAACAAATTTATCTTAAGCACAAATTCTCAAAGCAAACAAAGGCTGTTCAAAGCTTACCGCCCATGGCGGCGATTTTGAACAGCCTTTTGTTATATCGAAAACTGCCGGTACTGCCGGCGGCCCGACAGCCTGATGGCTGCGATTCCATTTTACCTAAGGCATCATCAGACCGCAGGGCTGGCTTTTTGCGTTTGTTTTAAAGGAAAAAAATCAAAAATCAAGCGGTAGAAATTGAAAAGCATACCAGTTATGGCTTGTCAACACCATCAATCAGAGCTTCGTAGGAAACGCCGAAAATTTTCGCTAACGCTTGAAGCTCTATATCGGTTACATACCTTTTGTTGGTTTCGATTCGGGTAATCACATTTTTATCAATGTCCATTCCTAACAACTGCAATCGTGTTGCCAATTCTCGTTGTGACATATGATGTTCTTTTCGTAAACTTTTTAAACGATCAGATATAAAATTTTTATCGCCGGTTTCGCTCCTTGGCTTTGGCATATTTTTCACCACATTTTTTTGTACCAATTTTTACTAATTATTTCATTTTTATTGATTTTACTCCAAATATGAGTTTTACTCGGTTGTAAAAATGAGACAAAATGGGGGGAAACCTATGAAAATATGTAAAGAACTTTTATATCAGGAATTGGGCAGGCTTTTAGTCCGTAATTTTAATGAGCTTCAGTTTGATTACCAGCAGGTTATCATGACGAAATCCGTACAGGCTTTAAACCGGATTCAAGAAATATTGCAGGATGATACGCTGGACGATTTCTATAAAATAGAGAAAATCGAACGAATTTTTGAAAGCTGTGGCGTCAGTCTGAAAAATCGCCGCGAATAGAATCGAAAGAAAATTTTTCCGGCAAGGCTGAATAACCTTAAATTTTTTCCCGCGATAACTACCGGAAACGGAAGATCCCTTCGCACAGCAAACACTGGACAGCACGAATCGTTTTATGCGGTAAATGCAGGAATAGAAAAAGCAGGCCGGTTCATTTGTGAACCAGCCTGCTTTTTCAGCAGCCCTATATTTTTTTGTTTATTGTTGGAAAAGAGAATACAAAAGGCAGAAAACAAGAAAATAAAAAGGATATGATATAAAAATCAGAGGGGATCAGGAAAATATGGACAGCCGCAGGTTAACCTGCGGCTGTCCGTTCGTTTGCAGCACACAGTCGAGAGACGCCGGCAAACGAAAGAAAGGAACGGCTTCTGTCTGCCGCGCCTGTTGTGAGATCAATCCGGGGAGGAGGCTAAGTCCAGCCGCATAATGTGGTCATCCATCACATAGCCTTGACCGATATCGGTCACCTCGTCGTGATCCACATAGAAGCCGGCCTGCCGGTAGAAAGCCACGGAACCGAGATTATCCCGGTTAACGGTAAGCCAGATGTAGCCCAGGCTTTTCTCCCGGCAGATTTTTTTCAGTTCTTCTAAAGCAAAGCTGGCCAAGCCTTTGCGCCGGAATGTTTTCTCAATATAAAGCTTGCTGAGGAATAGGGCACCGTTTTCAATTTTGTAGCCGCAAAAACCGGCGTTTTGGCCATCGCAGACCAGCCAGCAGTAGGTATAGCCCTGATGCTCGATCTGATTAGTGACTGCCTTGAAGGACTGAAATTTTTCCACCATGTAGGTGATCTGGTCGGCGGAAAGAATCTGTCCGTAGTGCTCTCTCCAAATACGGGAGGCTAAAAAGCACATCTCCTTAATTTGCTCTGGGGTTTTGATTTGTTTCATTTGAAGCTCGCTCATGGGTTCTAACCTTGCTTTCTGTTAAAATGATTTTATAATTTTTTACTTTTATATACTTATTGTTTATTCTTAAGAATAATATACAAATAGAACGGTTTTTAAACAATTCTTTTGCTTCGCCGCTCAGCCGGAAAGATACCATTTCCACCCCCGTCACCCTGGAAGTGAACGACAGCCTCTACATGGTCGCGGCGGTTGTAAATGGTGGCGATGATCAGATAGATGATAAAGAGTAATACAAATAGGCCGCAAATTCCGAGAAACCAGGGAGAAGATATGATATTCTTTGCGCCCTCCCAATAATACAGCAGATCGCTTCTCTGTACGTCCTCGCTGGCAACCAGGTTAATGGTGGCGAGCTCGTGATTGGCGTAGGAAAGAGTGGCCTTTCCTAAAATTTCTCCCTTCGTAATAGGCGCGTTGACGCTCTCAGGCTTTTCCACCTCGGATACGACGATGGAGTTTAAATCCACGTCATTAGGAAGCAGGGCGGTGACATCCTTTTCCGGAACCAGCAGGAGAGTGTCCTTTTCCCAGGCCAGGTTCAAGTTTACTTCCGCCAGAGGCTTTTCCATATCTACAATGGATTTCAAGGTGAAGGTGCGGAACGCCCAGCGGTACAGCGCCTTGGAATCAATCATGGCGCCGTTGTCAGGAACAGGGTCCTGCCCCGCCACGTGGGGAGAGCCCATCGCCACGCACAGGTAAGCGTAGCCCTCGGCTTTGGCGGTGGTAACAATACAGTCGCCGGCTTGGTCGTGCCAGCCGGTTTTGATGCCGGTGACATATTGATAATAATAATCCGGATAGCCGGGCAGCATCATTAAATTGGTAGTGTCTAAGCGCCGCTCTTCCTGCATATTGGTGGCGGGAACAATATGATAGGTTTGGCTCACAATGTCCATAAACCGGGGCAGATCCATGGCGTATTCCGCCATGATTCCCATATCACGGGCGGTGGTATAGTGGTTTTCGTCATGAAGTCCGTCCGGGTTGGCGAAGTGGGTGCCGGTACAGCCGAGCTCGGCGGCCTTGTCGTTCATCATTTGAACGAACCGGTCTATATTGGAAAGCTTTTCCGGGTTCCCGGTCTCCTGGTTTTTCCTGCCTCCCACATAGTCAGCAAGGATAACTGCGGCGTCATTGCCGGAGGGAACCATCAGGCAGTTCAGCGCCTCGTAGATTGACATGGTTTCCCCAACCATAATATTGGCGATTGAGCTTCCCGTACCCTCTAGGGAGTCCTTCAGCTCTTGCGTCAAAGTTACGGTGGTGCCGTCTAAATCCTCCACATTCTCACTGACTACAATATAGGTCAAAATTTTCGTGGTGGAAGCAGGCTCGATCCGTTCATCCGCGTTTTTTGTGAAAACCACAGTGCCGGTATCCAGATTTTTCATGAAAATAGCATTGCAGTTGGTTTCAAAATCAATCGTAAAACCCTCATCCCCCGCCGCGCTGGCAGGAAAGGCGAAAATTGAGGTAAACAAAAAAAGACAGGAAAACAAAAGGATTAACTTTTTTTTCATAGAAGTTTTTCCTCCGATATGGTATGATAAAATTACTGAAACAGATCAGCGGGTGCGCGCTTTTATTTTTATGCCGTGTCGTCCAGCCTGGTTCTGGACATCCTGCGGGAAATTTTCACAGTGAGCGCTTGCGCCGTACTGCAAATGGATTTCTACCGCCGCCATTGGAATACTGATTTTAAAACGGGAATTTCCTATGGCTTGGAATCCAAATAGGAACGATAAGCACTGCCTCTTTCTTGAAAAGGAATCAGAGACCATATTCACCAATTGGAATTCCGCTCTCTTGCCGCGGAGGTACCCAGCCGGCGGAGGATGGCCCTGATTCCCGCTGCTGCCGGTGCCCCGCCATGGATGATTTTTGATCGTCTAACGATGCCATCACGCCCCTTTTTGCCTGTAGAATAGAATGGATTATGTATACCATTTTACCTTATTTATCCGGGAAAGGCAAATTAAAAATTTATGACAATTATAACAGTTTCCTAACGGGAGGAATTGAAATGATATTTATTACGGGAGATATGCACGGTCTTATGGAACGCTTTCAGGATTCCGCGTTTCGGCACATCAAAAAGGGGGATACCCTGATTATCTGCGGAGATTTCGGCTTTCTCTGGGAAGGCACCGAGGAGGAGAAAAAGGCGCTGAAAAAGCTGGAGAAGAAAAAGTACGAGATCCTGTTTGTAGACGGCATCCATGAGAATTTCGACCTGCTGGAAAGCTATCCGGAGGAGGAATACGCCGGGGGAAGGGTTCACCGTATCGGTACGAATCTCCGCCATCTGATGCGGGGAGAGCTGTTCACCATCGAGGGAAAAAAGATCTTTGCCTTTGGCGGCGGGGAGAGCATCGAAAAGGAGGACCGGGTCAAGGCGGGAAAATGGTGGGAGCGGGAAATGCCCACCCTGGAGGAAATGCAGCACGGCGTGGACCGGCTGGATGAGGTGGACCGCAGGGTGGATTACATCGTGACCCACGAGCCCCCTACTAGGGTACGCACAATTATTGATAATACTCTGAGAAATTTCAATATGCTGGACGCTTATTTGGACGAGCTGTCCACTAAGGTAGCTTATGAAAAGTGGTTTTTCGGCAGTCTCCACTTAGACCGGAAGATTACCGCTAAAAGCTACGCGGTGTTTAATGATTTGGTTCCGGCGGAAATCCCTCAGGGAAAAAGAAGAAGGTAAGCTATGAAATTTATCCATACCTCCGACTGGCACTTGGGAAAAATGATTTACGGCCGCTCCTTGCTGGAGGATCAGGAATATTTTATCAAACAGGTTTTCCTGCCCGCCGTGGACCGCGAGCAGCCTGACTTTGTCATCCTGGCCGGGGATATTTATGACCGCCAGATCGCCCCGGTGGAGGCTATCCGGCTTTTCGACTGGACCGTAAGCGAAATGGCGGGAAGGGAAGTGCCGTTTTTTCTGATTTCCGGCAACCATGACGGCGCCGACCGCCTGTGCGTGGGCGCCAGGCTGCTGCGGAAAAGCGGTATTTATCTTACGGCAAGGCTGGAAGACGCGTTTGAACCGATCCTCCTGGAGAAAAACGGGGAATCGGTTCAGATTTTTTTGCTGCCCTATTTTGAGCCCGCAGAGGCCAGGGACGTCCTGGGGGACGACTCGATCCGAGGCTTTTCAGAGGCCTATGAGGCGGTGCTTTCCCGTTTAGAGGAAAAGAGAGATCCGGCGCTGCCCAGCGTTTTGGTTTCCCACTGCTTTGTTGCGGGAAGTACGGCGTCCGATTCGGAAAGCACACTCTATGTAGGCGGCAGCGGGGAAGTCGGAGCCGGCTGCTTCCGTAATTTTACTTATGCGGCGCTGGGGCATCTTCACGGCCCTCAAAAAGCCGGCGCAAACGGATGGTATTCCGGTTCTCCCCTGTGCTATTCCTTTGACGAGGAAAAGCAGAAAAAGGGCTGTACGGTGGTTACTCTGAAGGGTTATGAGACGGACTGCCGGCAGGTTCCTGTGGTGCCTATGCGGCCGATGAGAACCCTGACGGCCGCCTTTGACCAGTTGATGGAGGAGGGAAAAAAGTCTCCCTGCCAGGATTATGTGTTCCTGACCCTGACCGACGACAAGCCTGTGTATATGCCGGTGGACCAGCTGCGGGAGTATTATCCAAATCTGCTGGGACTTACCAGCCAATGGCTGCAAAACGGCGGCCTAGAGGGCTTGACCGGTGAACAGCAGGAGAAAAGAGAGCTTCTAAAACGCGGCGGGGAAAAAGAGATTTTCAGCGCCTTTCTCACCAGCGTATGCCAAAGCGGCGCGACTGAGGAAGATCAGGCGCTGTTTGACCAGATTCTGGCTCAGGTAGGAAGGGAGGCGGAGCAATGACGCCGATTCGTCTAAAAATGCAGGCGTTCGGCCCCTATCAGGGCGCTGTGGAGATTGCCTTTTCCGGCCTGCGGGGCAAGCTGTTTTTAATTACAGGCTCCACAGGGGGAGGAAAAACCACCATTTTAGACGCCATTTGCTTCGCGCTGTTTTGCCGGGCCACCGGCGGGCGGAGAACCTGGCAGGATATGCGGAATCTGTCTGCTGGGGAAGATGTGCCGACGGTGGTAGATTTTGAATTTTCTCTTGGGGAGGAGCAATACCGTTTTCAGCGGTCCTGGCGCTGGCATAAGGTCCGGGGCAGCGGGCGGATGGAGATGCGGGATGAGCACCAATGCAGCCGGAGAAACGGGGAGCAGTGGGAGCTGCTGGCTTCCGGGGCTGAATCCAGAGTGAGGGAATACGCCCAAAGGCTTTTAGGGCTGACCTGCGAGCAGTTTTCACAAGTGATCGTTTTGCCTCAGGGGGAGTTTAGAAAGCTGCTGCTTTCCAACTCCACGGAAAAATCCAAGATCTTTCAAACTCTATTCCAGACCGAAAAGTGGGAACGGATCACCAAGTGCGCCCAGAGCATGGCGGAGGATTTGGAACAGCGCTGCGGCGGGCTTCTCTCTGCCCGGCAAGCGGTTTTGGAGAGCGAAGGCGTTCAAGCCTCGGAGGAACTGGAGCTTTTGCGGAAAGCTACGGAGGAGGAGTATGAGCAAAGTATCGCTGCGGCCCAAAAAACAGAAAACGATTTGGAAAATATATCAAATATTATACAAAAAGTAAACAGATTAAAGGAAACGGAAACTGTTTTCCGAAGACTTCAAAAGCAGCTTGCGCAAGCGGCAGCGGAGAAAAGGGCTTTGGAACAGAAGCGGCAGGAGGCTGTCAAGGCCGCGGCTGGGCTTGCCCGGCTGGAGGAGGAGAAGGCGGTTGGCCTCCAGCTGGCCGCGAAGCACCAGGAGCAGATGGAAACTCTGACGAAGCTGAAAAGCTTAGAGGCGGAAAAGGAGCGTTTAGAAAAGGAAATTGCCAGCCAGAAGGAGCAGCGGCTGGAGTGGGAGCAAAAGGCTCTTTCCGCGGCGGAAAATGTGGAAAGGGGAAGGGCCTATTTGAGGGAACTGAATGACAAGCTGAAAGCCTTGCCAGAAGCTTCCCGAAGCTTTCAGGAATTGAAAACGGCCTTTGAACTGTTGAAGCAGTGGGAGGAAGGCAAAAGACGCTTGTCCGGGGAACAAAGCGCCCTTCAAAAAGCGGAGGAGATTTTAGAGCAGTCCAGGGTAAAGCTTTCGGCCTTGCAGGAAAGCTTAGAAAGAGCGCAGCAAAAGGCACGGGAGGATATGGCGGGGCATTTGGCCTCCGGCCTGCGGGATGGGGAGCCCTGTCCTGTGTGCGGCGCGGTTCACCATCCCAGTCCGGCCAGTCTGGAAATAGGAGTAACTGTTACCCCAGAGGAGGAAAAACGCCTGAAAAGGCTGGTAAAAGAGGCCCAGGAGGCCTTTACCTCAGCCCAGGGAGCGTTCACCAAGCACCAGGGCCAGCGGGAACTGCTGGAGAAAAATGTAAGGGAATCAGAGCGCCGGATAGCGGACTTCCCATACCCGCCTGAGAAGCTCCCAGCCTTGCTGGCGGCGGCGGAAAAGAAGCTTGCCGGATTGCAAAAGGCGGGAGAATTGCTGCCCCAGAAGCGTCTAGCTCAGCGGGAAAACGAGGAGAAAACCGCCAAGCTCCAGGCTGACCGGAGCAAGGAGCGGCAGGCGCAATGGGAAAATAAGCTGTCCGCAGTGAGCGCGGAGATTAGCTCCCTTTGGGGCACCTTGCCGGAAGAAAGACAGGGGCAGAGCCTTGACCAGGCTGAGCAAGGATTGCGGAATTCCCTGACAGAGGTTCAAGCCCGGTTAGAGAGCTTGCGGAAAAAAATCCAGGAAACCCAGGAGGCGTCTGCAAAAACCGGAGAGGCTCTGGCGGCAGCCGCGGCGGGGGAAAGGGCTCTGCGGAACCAAACCCATGAGGCAAAGGAGCAATGGGAGGCCGCAGGGAGGGAAATTCCCGGAGAACTGAATCAGGAAGCGCTGGAGCAGGAGTATGCCAGTCTTCAAGAGGAAAGCCGGGAAAGCCTGCAAAAAACCGGCCGGCTTCTGCAGAAAAGGAAGTCACTGGAACAGGCTGCGGAAAAAATCAGGGATTTAGAGGAGGAAAGCAAGGCGGTTCAGGAGGAATATTCCAAAACAGAACGGATCGCCAGATTTTTCAGCGGTAAAAATCCTATGAACGTGCCCTTGAAAATGTTTGTGCTTGGGGTTATGCTGGACGATATCTTAAGCCGGGCTAACGTGTACTTTACTACCCTGAGCGGCGGTCGGTATCAGCTCAGCCGAAAGCGGGAGGGGGCAAGCCGGGGATACAGCGGCCTGGATTTGGAAATCTATGACGCTTATTCCGGCGGCGGCAGAAACGTCGACACCCTTTCCGGCGGAGAGCTGTTTTTGGCGTCCCTGTCTCTGGCTTTTGGACTTTCCGATGTGGTGCAAAGCTACTCCGGCGGTGTCAGGCTGGAATCTATTTTCATCGACGAAGGCTTTGGCACCTTGGATGAGGAAACGCTGAACACAGCCATGAAAGCCTTATTTGAAATTCAGAAAAGCGGCAGAACGGTAGGGATCATTTCTCACGTGGCCGAGCTGAAAAGCAGGATCCCCGCCCAGATCCGCATATTAGACGATCACAAAATTAAAGTGGTTCTGCCTTGAAAATCCTCCTGGAATATCAAACGAAAAACTACCGGCTGCGCGCTGTAAGGAAGCTCTCTGAGGCGGGGCTGGCGCCGAAACGATGGGGCCGCCGGCTGGCAGGCAAAAAGAGCAAATGTGAGGAGGCATATCATCATTTATTGGATTTGCGCAGAAAGAGCTGAATGGATATTTGCGGAACAGAATTTTATACCTTTCAACAGAAAAAGCACCGTACAAACACGGTGCTTTTTTCCTAAATTTCCGCTTGCCATAAAAAGGCTGGGAGTTTGTTTTTGATAAATGTAAACGATTCTCTATGACCTAATTGAACGCAGTTTCACCGGCCTGGGAAAATAACCGGCGGATTTCTCCTTTGATTCCGCGGTGCTCCGGAAAGGATAGAGCAGGATCTTTTTTCAGCAGGATTTTGGCTGCCTGCTGGGCTTGGGACAGTATATCCATATCTCCGAGCATATCGGCGATTTTCAGCTCCGGCAGACCATGCTGTCTGGCGCCGAAGAAGTCTCCGGGCCCTCGAAGCTTTAAATCCTCGTCAGCGATCTGAAAGCCGTCGTTGGTGCGGCACATCGCCTTGAGCCGATAGACGGCTTCCTCGTTTTGAGCGTCGGAAACCAAGATACAGTAGCTTTTTTCCTTGCCCCGGCCGACCCGGCCCCGCAGCTGATGAAGCTGGGAAAGGCCGAACCGCTCGGCATTTTCAATCAGCATGATGACCGCGTTAGGGACATCCACGCCCACCTCGATTACCGTGGTGGAAACCAACAGATCCAGTTCCCCGCGGGAAAAGGCCCGCATTACCGCTTCCTTTTCAGCGGGCTTCATCCTCCCATGGAGCAGGCCGACCCGATAATCCCGGAATTCCCGGGCCTTCAGGCTCTCGGCATATTCTACCGCGGAGGCCAAGCTGGCCTCGCCGGATTCATTTTCTACCAGGGGGCACACGATGTATCCTTGCAGGCCCTGGTTTAGGTGCTTCTGCAGAAAGCCGTAGGCCCGGCCGCGTTTTTTACTGTCAATCCAAAAGGTATCTATTTTCTGGCGCCCCGGGGGAAGCTCATCCAATACGGAAACATCCAGGTCGCCGTAGATCATCAGGGCGAGAGTCCTGGGGATCGGCGTGGCGGACATGACCAAAAGATGAGGATTTTCCCCCTTGCCGGCTAAGGCCGCCCGCTGGGCAACGCCAAACCGATGCTGTTCGTCGGTAATAACCAGCCCGAGCCTTTGAAATTCCACCGGATCCGAAAGCAGGGCATGGGTGCCGATGAGCAAATGAATTTGTCCGGCTTTTAAAGCGAATAGCAGTTCCCGGCGCTCTCTTTGCTTGGTAGAACCGGTCAGCAAGGCTACGCTTACACCGGTGCCTTCAAACAGCTTTTCCATGGTGTGATAGTGCTGTTCCGCTAAAATCTCAGTGGGCGCCATAAAAGCGGACTGGATGCCCTCTCTGGCGGCGCAGTAGCAGAGCGCGGCGGCCACAGCGGTTTTTCCCGAGCCTACGTCGCCCTGAATCAGCCGGTTCATGGGCGTTTTCCTCCGCATGTCGGCCACGCATTCCGCTACCGCCCGCCTCTGGGCGCCGGTAGGTGGAAAGGGGAGACAGGAGAAAAATTCTTGGGAACGGTCGGCAGTGAGAAAACAGCTGGTTTCTCGGCGGTTTCTCGTTTTGAGCTGGCAGAGCCCAAGCTGGAGAACGAACAGCTCCTCAAAAATCAGCCTGCGGCGGG
>OHFY01000783.1_pt1 | contig 11781 bp, 10 predicted proteins | sample 1567681 | NCBI WGS metagenome assembly OHFY01 (sample SAMEA3879512, study PRJEB24766) | human gut metagenome | biome: human-associated habitat; feature: feces | place: USA | collected 1985/1987 | reverse complement strand
ATAAAGACGTCTCCATCATTGGGCTCACGGTGAAGCCGTTCACGAATGACAGACAGCACACGGCTGTGCTTACAACGCATATCGGTAAAGTCACGGACATAATAAAAATGATTCAGACCGGTAACACTCAACATAACCCCTCCAACTGCTCTACCATACGAACCAAATCCGGGTAGCTTAAATTCTTTTGGGACAAATGCAAGCCATTGCTGATACGAATCTCAACCCAAATACGAACCGGGTGATCATTTCTGCCTGGTGATACCGGTTGAGATTGATCAATGGCACTGGATTTTTCCTCATGACCGATTACAGGAACACCATCAACCTGGACTTCAACTACTTTTTTCCGGGTATCCCTGTACCATTTCTGAAAGATGTTATAAGGAACTTTGTTCTTAACACAAAACGATTGGAGAGATTCTCCATGAGGCAAAGCCTCGGTCTGGTACTGAAAGTAAAACCTTTCAAGATCTTCACTGCTATACATAAATTCTAAAATTTTTGTTCGCAGCGAAGATAGAGATTTCAATTATGAGCCAATTTTTGACTGCTTACTTAAGGCATCCCCCTTTGAAAGAGCACATTAGTGTACCCTAAACCGAGTTTTGTTAATTAATTAGCATTGAATTTAACATTGGCTGGTAGCCAAAGTCATTTTGCCAGGAACCATGTTAGCATAATCCCTACACACCCATTAAAAACATTTTTGAAAAAGTACCAATGAAGTTCAAATAGAACTGCCATACAACTTCAACGTTCCAGTCGCACTATAATAAGTAGCCACCATTTCAACACTGGCATCACCGCCGTAATAAAAGAAGACTTTTCATTCGTTCTCCCACAGAAGTCTTTGCTATTACTTGCACTATTATCCATACAGTCCCCGCCAATATCACCGCACATACCACTACCACAAACTCATTTTCTATCCACCTGCTACATCCCCAGCAAACCAATGCGCCAGGCAAAGAATAGCAAATATTTTCCCATACAATCCTAATAGGAATTCGTGCTAACCTATGCGACAGTACATACACCACATATGTCGCAGCTACTACCATTTCTGAACATAACAATACGACAGCAGAACCTACGCTTGCCACATATGGAACTACCAGCAAATTGATTAATAAACTGACAATTGCACCGATGATTGATGCCATCAATAACACCCTGTCTTTTTTCATTGGCATCAATATCTGAATCGCTAATACCTGGGCCATACCTACCGCAAACGCTGCTGGCATGATGATTCGCATCGGAAATATCGCTCCTTCATATTCAGGACCAGATAGGGTGTATATAATCTGAGGAGCTAGAATTATGCCGTATAAAATTAAAGGTATACAGAAAGTAGCTACTACAGAGCACGAACGATCCACTAATTCTTGAAAGCGGGCATTTTCACCGTTTGCCAACAAGGAACTCATCCGAGGTAACATTACACTCGTAAATGCAGTAAAGAAACCTAAGAGCACAGAGTATAGCTTAAACGCTGTCGTATAATAGCCTACTTCCGTATTATCAGACACCAATCCTAAATACATTACATTAAAGGTAAGATACATCGAGCTCATCAACGTATAAATACCCAATGTAATGTTTGGCTTAATATACTTGAATAACTGTATATTACACCACCTAATCCTGACAAATTTTCGAATATATAACTGATTAATAAAAGCATTCAGCACAACCACTCCTACCGTAAGTATAAAATAAAGCCGATAGTCTGATGTATCTCTTACAAATATGAAAACACTGATTACATAAAAGACTTTTATAAGGATACTTCTCAATGTGATATACCGGAAATTCTCTATTCCCGTAAAAAACCATTCCACTAGAAACGCTGTAAAAAGTATCTTGCCCGTTCCTATATAAAACAATTCGTCATATTGGCGCAATTTTGGTATTGCCGCTATACAAAACAAATATATACCCAGCGATACCATAGTAAATAATAAATTCAATGCCAATATGTTTGAATAAATCTGCTCCAGAGATTTCTTATTTTCTTTCACTGCTGCTATTTCGCGGACACCCAATAATCCAATTCCCATCGTTGCGAATAATAAAAAATAATTCACCGTATTATCCACAAAATTGACCAAACCTATATGTTCAACACCCAATACCCGAGCTACATATGGAAATGTGATGAAACTGATCAAATAAGTAGAAATAGTCAGTATACTCTTATAAGCAAAATTTTTCTTTATAGACGATTGTGACATGAGTAAATACTCAAATTGTTAGCATCTGATTTTGAAATTCCGTGAGCATCCAATTTTGAGATATCTCATAGGGAAAGCCCCCTACAAGCTTTCCCCTAAAAGATTTCAAAAGACGAGTCTGATTTTAAAGCCTAAGCAACTCATCTGCCCGCCAGCCCCATTCCAAACCCGTGGAACTCTTCTTCCATCATGGCATCTTACAGATAATCAAGAACTCGCAATACGTACTCGGTTTTTATTGGATTTTTTTATCTTCTAATACGTACAGGAGCTCATGTGAATCTCTTGGCAAAACATGGTTTGTCGATGTGCAGGAAGACTTGTATACGTTCGATTTTCTCGCCCTAGGAAAAGGGAGTCATAAAATGTTCAATAAAATTTTCCATCATTTAAATTGATTAATCACATCTAAAGATATCACGCGTATAAACCTTGTTTTCTATATCACTCAAGCAATCATCGAAGCGGTTAGCAATAATCACATTCGATAAAACTTTGAACTTTACTAAATTATTCACTACCAATGAACCGAAGAATGATTCGCCATCTGCAAGAGTTGGTTCATAGATAATAATGGTAGCACCTTTAGCTTTAATCCGTTTCATGATGCCTTGGATTGCCGACTGGCGAAAGTTGTCAGAATTACTCTTCATTGTCAAGCGATAAACACCAATAGTAACAGATTCTTTTGAGCCATCATACTGGTTATTGCTATAGTAGTCATACCATCCAGCCTTGCGAAGAACAGCATCTGCTATATAATCCTTACGGGTACGATTTGATTCCACAATCGCTGTCATCATATTTTGGGGTACGCTCTCATAATTTGCAAGGAGCTGTTTAGTATCTTTTGGTAAGCAGTAGCCACCATAACCAAATGATGGGTTATTGTAGTGAGTGCCAATACGAGGATCGAGACCAATTCCCTGAATGATGGCAGCTGAATCCAAACCTTTTACTTCGGCATAGGTATCAAGCTCATTGAAGTAACTTACACGAAGGGCAAGATAAGTATTGGCAAAGAGTTTGACTGCTTCGGCTTCTTTCAGTCCCATAAAGAGAGTATCAATGTTTTCTTTAATGGCACCTTCCTGAAGAAGCTTAGCGAATATCTCAGCAGACTCTTTCATGTGATTACCTTGAATCTTGCGGATTGCCTCGTTCTCCTCCTCCCATTCAGCAGACATCATCTTTGGATAACCCACGATAATACGTGAAGGATAGAGATTGTCTTCAAGGGCTTTCGATTCACGAAGGAACTCAGGAGAAAACAAAAGGCGGAATTCACGACGTTTTCCATCTGGCAATGGTACCATCTGAGCAAACTTCTGAGCATACTTCACATAAAGGGAACGACAGTAGCCAACTGGAATGGTTGACTTGATAATCATTGTTGCTTCAGGATTCACTGATAGTACAAGGTCAATAACGTCTTCTATATGATGTGTATCGAAGAAGTTCTTAGCCGGATCGTAGTTTGTAGGAGCTGCAATAACCACAAAGTCTGCATCCTTATAAGCAGATGCCCCATCAAGAGTTGCAGTGAGGTTCAGTTCCTTCTCCGCAAAATACTTCTCTATATATTCATCCTGAATCGGAGATATACGATTGTTAATCTTTTCCACCTTTTCAGGTATCACATCAACGGCTGTCACCTTGTGATGCTGTGACAACAAAGTAGCAATGCTCAAACCTACATAACCGGTACCAGCAACTGCTATTTGCAAATCTTCAAAGTTTCTCATATTTCTGTCTTTCTTCAACCTTATGCTTTCACTCCTCCAGTTCTTCCCACGGATAAGGATTATCCACCACATTCTGAAACTCATCAACTGCTTCCTGCTGCTCGGCAGTCAGTGATGCAACACTCCAGGAAGCAATGATAGAACGGCCCTCGTCGGCCAAAGGCTCATCGAAAACCTCTCCATAACAAGCAGTGAGCAGACGGAGCTTCAGCAAAGATGCGGGAAGAGTATCCAGAATATCCAGATATTCTTCTTCAGAAAGCAAATCATATTCAGCTACGCCATCTTCAGCTTTCACACCCGGCTGAATAACAACATAACGTTCGTAGTATATAATCGAATCCAGTTTCTTTGTCGGCAATCCGAGCAAATAACCGATTTTATTAGGAAGCGAACGGAAATACCAGATGTGAGCCACCGGCACAACCAGCTGGATATGTCCCATACGTTCACGGCGTACTTTCTTTTCAGTAACTTCCACACCACAACGGTCGCAGACGATACCTTTATAACGGATACGCTTGTATTTACCGCAATGACATTCATAATCCTTGATAGGACCAAAAATGCGCTCGCAGAACAAACCGTCACGTTCGGGTTTGTACGTACGGTAATTAATGGTTTCAGGCTTCAAAACTTCACCACTCGAATTCTCAAGGATTTCTTCCGGAGAAGCCAGACCAATTGAGATCTTCGAGAAATTACTTTTCGTCTTATTTTCTTTTCTAAAAGCCATACTCTATATAATTGAGATTTGATAATTGAATCATTGGAAATTGAAAAAAGTGCGGATGCCAACAGACCTTCATCGGTACATTGACATCTCACATTCTTTCATTATTTTATTCTAGGTTGATACTCAAACCTAAACCTCTCAACTCGTGCAACAATACGTTCAAGGATTCCGGAATACCAGGTTGTGGCATCGGTTCACCTTTCACAATTGCTTCATAAGCCTTCGAACGTCCTACCACGTCATCAGATTTGATAGTCAGGATTTCCTGCAAGATATGGGCAGCACCGAAACCTTCGAGTGCCCAAACCTCCATTTCTCCGAAACGCTGACCACCGAATTGAGCTTTACCACCAAGAGGTTGCTGAGTAATCAATGAGTACGGACCGATAGAACGAGCATGCATCTTGTCTTCAACCATGTGGCCCAACTTCAACATGTAAGTTACGCCCACAGTAGCTGCCTGGTCAAATTGCTCACCTGTACCACCATCACAAAGATAAGTCTTACAGTAGCGAGGCAATCCTGCCTTGTCTGTCCACTGATCCAGATCTTCCATGGTAGCACCGTCGAAAATAGGAGTCGCGAATTTCACGCCCAACGTTTTTCCGGCACGTCCGAGTACAGCTTCAAAAATCTGACCAATGTTCATACGAGAAGGCACACCCAACGGATTCAACACAATGTCAACCGGAGTACCATCAGCCAAGAACGGCATATCCTCCTGACGAACAACACGGGATACAATACCCTTGTTACCGTGGCGACCAGCCATCTTATCACCCACACCAATCTTACGTTTCTTAGCAATATATACTTTTGCCATCTGGATAATACCAGCAGGAAGTTCATCACCAATTGTAATAGCAAACTTCTTACGTTTCAATTCAGCATCCAGCTCTTTATATTTCTTAATGAAATTCATCACCAGATCACGAATCATACCGTTAATATGATCGTCGCTTGTCCAGTTGCTCAATTGAATAGAAGTAAAGTCAAGTGAATCAAAATCAGAAGCACTGAACTTAGAACCTTTCGCAATAACTTCCGCACCCAAATAGTCTTTCACACCTTGAGAAACCTTACCTTCAGTCAAAGTCATCAGTTTCTTAACCAGGATACGTTTCAAGTCAGCTACCTTAGATTCAAATTCATCATCAATCTTAGGCAACAATGCTTTATCGGCCAGTTTAGAGCTACGATTCTTAATCACACGTGAGAAAAGTTTCTTATCAATCACCACACCTTTCAAAGAAGGAGAAGCTTTCAAAGAAGCATCTTTCACGTCACCTGCCTTATCACCGAAGATAGCCCGAAGCAGTTTTTCTTCCGGAGAAGGATCAGATTCACCCTTCGGCGTAATCTTACCAATCATGATATCACCCGGCTCGATACGAGCACCGATTCTTACGATACCGTTTTCATCCAAGTCTTTGGTAGCTTCTTCACTTACATTCGGGATATCAGAAGTCAACTCTTCCATACCACGTTTTGTTTCACGAACTTCCAGAGAATATTCCTCTACGTGAACTGAAGTCAACAAGTCTTCGCGTACCACACGTTCGTTCAATACGATAGCATCCTCATAGTTGTAACCCTTCCAAGGCATATAAGCTACCAACAGGTTCTTACCCAATGCCAATTCACCCTTTTCAGTAGAATAACCTTCAGTCAAGATATCACCTTTCTTCACACGCTGGCCTTTGTCACAAATCGGACGCAAGTCAATCGTCATGTTCTGGTTAGTCTTACGGAACTTAGGTATTCTATATTCCTTCAAAGCAGGTTCGAAACTTACAAATTCTTCGTCTTCCGTACGGTCATACAAAATACGGATAGTAGTAGCATCCACATAGTCAACCACACCATCGCCTTCTGCGGTAATCTGGGTACGAGAGTCTCTTACCAACTGACGTTCGATACCTGTACCTACGATCGGAGCTTCACTTCTCAACAAAGGAACCGCCTGGCGCATCATGTTCGATCCCATCAATGCACGGTTAGCATCGTCATGTTCCAAGAATGGAATCAAAGAAGCTGCAATAGATGCGATCTGCTGAGGAGCAACGTCCATCAAGTCAACTTCAGATGGTTCAACAACCGGGAAATCTGCATCTTGACGAGACTTAACTCTGTTAAGTACGAATGTACCATCGTCATTCAACGGAGCATTTCCCTGCGCAATAACCTTTTCTTCCTCTTCTTCAGCAGTCAGATAAATCAGACCGTTATCAGAAAGATCCACTTTTCCATTTTCCACCTTGCGGTAGGGAGTTTCAATGAATCCTAGCTCATTAATCTTAGCAAATACACACAATGAAGAAATCAAACCGATGTTCGGACCTTCAGGAGTCTCAATCGGACAAAGACGACCATAGTGTGTATAGTGAACGTCACGAACCTCAAATCCGGCACGTTCACGGGAAAGACCACCAGGACCAAGGGCAGACATACGACGTTTGTGCGTAATTTCAGCCAGCGGGTTTGTCTGGTCCATGAACTGCGACAACGCGTTCGTTCCGAAGAATGAGTTGATTACTGAAGAAATAGTCTTTGCATTAATCAAATCAATCGGAGTAAACACTTCATTGTCACGAACGTTCATACGTTCACGAATCGTACGAGACATACGAGCCAGCCCCACAGCAAACTGATTAGAAAGCTGTTCACCAACAGTACGTACACGACGGTTACTCAAGTGGTCAATATCATCCACATCCGCTTTTGAGTTAATCAACTCAATCAGATATTTGATGATTTCAATAATATCTTCCTTCGTGAGGACACGCACGTCCATGTCAGTCGTCAGATTCAACTTTTTGTTGATTCTGTAACGACCTACATCACCAAGGTCATATCGTTTTTCTGAGAAGAACAAGTTGTTGATAACCTCCCTTGCACTTGCGTCATCAGCCGGATCGGCATTACGCAACTGACGGTAGATATACAACACAGCTTCTTTTTCCGAGTTACTCGGGTCCTTCTGCAACGTATTATATATGATAGAGAAATCGGACTGATTCGGTTCATCCTTATGCAAAAGGATGTTCTGAACTCCCGACTCCAAAATTTCATCAATATGCTCCTCTTCCAGTACGGTTTCACGGTCGATAATAACTTCGTTACGTTCAATAGAAACCACTTCACCGGTATCTTCATCAACGAAATCTTCAATCCATGTTTTCAAGACACGTGCAGCCAGTTTACGGCCTAACACCTTCTTCAGATTTGTCTTGTTTACCTTCACATCTTCTGCAAGATCGAAAATCTCAAGAATATCTTTGTCATTCTCGAAGCCAATTGCACGCAACAATGTAGTCACCGGCAATTTCTTCTTACGGTCGATGTATGCGTACATCACATTATTGATGTCAGTAGCAAACTCAATCCACGAACCCTTAAACGGAATAATACGAGCCGAATAAAGTTTCGTACCATTGGCATGTACACTCTGACCGAAGAACACACCCGGAGAACGGTGAAGCTGTGACACAACTACGCGTTCGGCACCGTTAATGACGAAAGTAGCCTTATCAGTCATATAAGGAATCGGGCCGAGGAATACGTCCTGAATCACTGTATCAAAATCCTCATGATCGGGGTCCGTACAGTAAAGCTTAAGTTTCGCTTTTAAGGGAACACTATAAGTAAGCCCACGCTCTATACAATCATCAATGGTATAACGCGGCGGATCAATATAATAGTCCAGAAACTCAAGAACAAAATTGTTTCTTGTATCGGCAATAGGGAAGTTTTCAGCAAATACTTTATACAATCCCTCATTCTTACGCTTTTCAGGTGGGGTATCTAATTGTAGAAAGTCTTGGAATGACTTCAATTGTACTTCCAGGAAATCCGGGTATTCTAGCGGATTCTTAGTCGAAGCAAAATTAACTCTTTGATTTACAGTATTTGAAGACATCTGTCAATGAATTTGGAGAACTTAATTTGAAATATATACACAAAAAGGTTAAGAATCCTCTTGTGAAGGATTCCTAACCGAATTACCTGATTACCAGGCCAATGTTATTTAAGTTCAACTTCAGCTCCAGCTTCTTCCAATGTTTTCTTCAATGATTCTGCTTCGTCTTTAGCCAAACCTTCTTTTACTACACTAGGAGCACCGTCTACCATGTCCTTAGCTTCTTTCAAGCCAAGACCACAAGCTTCCTTAACGGCCTTAACTACCTGAAGTTTAGCTGCACCAGCGCTCTTCAATACTACGTCGAAAGAAGTTTTTTCTTCTGCGGCAGCAGCACCAGCTGCAGGACCAGCAGCAACAGCTACAGCTGCAGCAGCAGGTTCAATACCGTATTCTTCTTTAAGGATAGTTGCAAGTTCATTAACTTCTTTTACTGTCAAGTTAACTAATTGTTCTGCAAAAGCTTTCAAATCTGCCATTTTTTGTATGATTTTAATGTTTAAATACTTGTTGATTTTTGAAAATTATTTGGGATGTTATTCCCAAGGCTGTGACGCCTTTTTCCATTTTTACGCTTCGGTACGTTCACCAAGAGTCTTGAGAACTCCGTGAAGGGTGTTACCACCTGATTGAAGAGCAGAAATAACATTCTTGGCCGGAGATTGCAACAGTGCAACGATATCGGCGATAACTTCATTCTTACTCTTGATTGCAACGAGAGCATCCAATTGGTCTGCACCAACATAGAAGCTTTCTTCTGCATACGCAGCTTTCAGTCCGGGAATACCGTCTTTCGCTTTGTCTTTGATTAACTTAGCAGGTACGTTTGCAGTGTTAGTAAACATAACAGCAGTAGTACCTTTCAAAGAACCGTAAAGAGGTGAAAAGTCTTCTTCCAGGCTTTCAAGTGCTTTGTGAAGCAGAGTGTTTTTAACCACCATCAATTTGATGTCTGATTTAAAGCAATCTCTTCTCAATGCGCTGGTAGCAGCAGCGTTCATCGCTGTAACGTCTACCAAGTAGAAGTGACCATATTCCTTTACTGTAGCAGCAATTTGCTCTATAATCGTACTTTTATCTTCCTTTCTCATTATTTCTCTGTTTTATTAGATTTCATCCACTGATTTCGGGTCGATTTTAATACCCGCACTCATTGTACTAGAAAGATAAATACTCTTAATATATGTACCCTTTGCTGCGGTCGGTTTCAGCTTGTTCAGAGTAGAGATGAACTCTTTCGCGTTGTCGCGAATCTGATCAGGACTGAATGATACCTTACCGATAGAAGTGTGAACGATACCGCTCTTATCAACTTTAAAGTCAATCTTACCTTGTTTTACTTCTTTTACAGCCTTAGCAACATCCATAGTTACAGTACCACTCTTAGGGTTCGGCATCAATCCACGAGGACCGAGTACACGACCGAGTGCACCAATTTTACCCATGATAGATGGCATAGTGATGATTACATCAATATCAGTCCATCCACCTTTGATCTTTTCAATATATTCGTCAAGACCAACATAGTCAGCACCAGCTTCTTTTGCAGCAGCTTCAGCATCCGGTGTACAAAGTACCAACACACGCACTTCTTTACCAGTACCATGAGGAAGTGAAACAACACCTCTCACCATCTGGTTAGCTTTACGCGGGTCAACCCCTAAACGTACATCAATATCCAGTGAAGCATCGAATTTGGAAAAAGTGATTTCTTTTACCAAAGATGCAGCTTCTTTCAGTGAGTATGCTTTCCCTGCTTCAATTTTTTCTGCAGCTAACTTTTGATTTTTTGTCAGTTTACCCATTACAATTGAAGTTTATTAGTTATTAACCGGGAACTCCCCTTTTACAGCGATACCCATACTTCTAGCTGTACCTGCAACCATTCTCATGGCAGCTTCCACAGTAAAACAGTTCAAGTCAACCATTTTGTCCTGAGCAATCGTACGAACTTGTTCCCAAGTAATTTCGGCAACCTTCTTACGGTTAGGCTCAGCAGAACCACTCTTAATCTTAGCCAATTCAAGCAATTGAATAGCTACGGGAGGAGTCTTGATAACAAAATCAAAAGACTTATCTGCGTAGTAGGTAATGATTACAGGTAAAATCTTACCTGCCTTGTCCTGGGTTCTGGCATTGAATTGCTTGCAAAATTCCATGATATTAATACCCTTAGAACCCAAAGCAGGTCCAACGGGAGGTGATGGATTTGCAGCGCCTCCTTTAATCTGTAACTTGATTAGTCCAGCAACTTCTTTAGCCATTTTTTTATTGATTTATATATAAACATTAAACGAAGAACAACAACAGCGTAACAATTCCGTGTTATTCCTTTTCCACTTGCATAAAGCCCAATTCAAGCGGCGTTTTGCGCCCGAATATCTTTACCATGACCTTTAGTTTCTTTTTTTCGCTATTCACTTCTTCAATGATACCACTGAATCCGCTAAAAGGTCCAAAAGTAACTTTTACAGTTTCACCCACCACGTACGGAATATTGAGTTCTTCACCCGTTTCCTGCAGTTCGTCCACTGTACCAAGTATACGATTCACTTCTGATTGTCTGAGAGGCACCGGTTTTTCGGAGCCACCTAAAAAGCCTATCACATTCGGAGTGTTGCGCAAGTGATGAGCGACCTCACCAACCAAAGCAGCCTCCACCAAAACGTAACCAGGAAGATAACTTCTTTCCTTCACAATTTTTTTACCATTGCGAACCTGGTAAACTTTTTCAGTAGGAATCAATACCTGAGATACATATTCACCAAGGTCACTGTTCTTAAGATCAGCTTCAAGATATTCCTTTACCTTAGCTTCTTTTCCACTAATAGCACGCAGAACGTACCATTTCTTTTCAATCTCAGCCATTTTCAATTCCTAATTTTTAATGTGGATAAACGATTTTTTCCATGAAGTTCTGGAAACAGACATCCATACCCCATACTACCAATGCAATAAGCAGGGAAGCATATAAAACAACTACTGCACTGTTAGCAAGTTCAGAATACGTAGGCCACGATACTTTATGTACAAGTTCGTCGTAAGATTCTTTAATATAAGCTATTACCTTTTTCATTTCAATAATATTAGCACGGGAGGAGAGGCTCGAACTCCCGACACCCGGTTTTGGAGACCGGTGCT
>OHFY01000779.1_pt1 | contig 11859 bp, 12 predicted proteins | sample 1567681 | NCBI WGS metagenome assembly OHFY01 (sample SAMEA3879512, study PRJEB24766) | human gut metagenome | biome: human-associated habitat; feature: feces | place: USA | collected 1985/1987 | reverse complement strand
GGTCATATTTTCAATAAAACTCTCTATCATCAGGTTATCTACTACCAATATAACACAAAACATGGAGAAATGAATAGTCTGATAGAAGAAAGAAATACAGGGAAAATAATATGGCAGGAGTAATTTTAGATGCTGGTCACGGCGGTTATGATAATGGAGCCCAGTATGATGGAAGAAAGGAAAAAGACGACAATCTAAGACTGACACTCGCAGTCGGTCAGATTTTAGAGCAAAATGGCGTTCCAGTATCCTACACAAGACAAAGTGATATCTACCAGTCACCATCTGAAAAAGCAAGGCTTGGGAATGAAAGTGGAGCTGATTATTTTATCTCATTTCATAGAAATGCAAGTCCAAATGCGAATGAATATCAAGGCGTTGAAACACTGGTATTTGATGATCAGGGGATCAAAGCAGAGATGGCAAGAAATGTAAATGCGAACTTAGAACAAGTAGGATTTCGTAATATTGGAGTTAAAGAGCGCCCGAATCTTACTGTATTAAGAAGAACAAAGATTCCTGCGATCTTGATCGAGGCAGGTTTTTTAAATTCAGATCAGGACAACGAAAGATTTGATGAGAAATTTCAAGAGATCGCACAAGCGATCGCAGATGGAATTATGGAAACGATCGGAGATGAAAATGAAGCTCTGAAGGGAATCTATCGTGTCCAGATTGGTTTATACCGTAATTTTTCTAATGCACAGTATGTTCTGAATCGTGCGGTTGCAGATGGATACGAGGGGAATATCGTTTATAAGGATCCTTATTATGCAGTTCAGATTGGGGAATATAATACGCTTGATGAAGCAGTAAGATTGGAAAATGAATTGAAGAAAAAAGGCTATGATACACTTGTTATCAAGGAATGATCTTAATTTAAGAAAAACACACATACTGCAAGGTGCGCAGCCAATAGAGATTGTAAAAGATGGCACGCACCGGCAGTAAAAAAGTATCACAATATCCATTGTAAAAAATATAAAAAGAAAAAGCTAAAAAAGGCTTGACTTTTGTATAAAATGCTGATAAGATAAAAGCAACTTAAGAAAATAAAGTGACTTAAATGATATGAATATTGAGGATTGTCACTGGTAATGCAGGCAAAACCGGATTTTATAAGTGTGAAAGTGTTGACTTTCATATTTATAAAATGTGGTTTTCTTTTTATTTTAAAATAAAACATATAATATATATACTAGAAGAAAAGCTTCCAATGATCATGGAGAGAAGATTATGAAAATAGATAAGGTAATGAACAACAACGTAGTAAGCAGCATCGATGAAGATGGACAGGAAATCATTGTTGTTGGAACAGGAATTGGATTTCAGGGGAAGGAAGGAAAAGTAGTTGATGAGAAGAAGATTCAGAAGATCTTTCGATTAGAAGATCCGAAGATGATCCGGAAATTAAAAGAGATCTTACAAGATCTTCCGATGGAACAATTTGAGATTTCAACAGCGATCATAGAACATGCAAAGCAAAGTTTAGGAACAGAATTAAACGAGAATATTTATGTGACATTAACAGATCATATTCATTTTGCGATTCAGCGATATGAAGATCATATGAATTTTCCAAACCCGATGCTTAGGGAAGTAAGATTATTTTATGAGAAAGAATTTGCACTTGGAGAATACGCATTAGGAATGATCAAACAGCGATTGAATATATCACTCCCATTAGATGATGCGGCATCCATTGCTTTACACATCGTGAGTGCAGAATTTGATACAAGAGTCAAAGATACTTTAAAGATCACTGAATTTTTAGAAGATGTTATGGAACAGATAAAGAACTACTTCCATTTGGAGATCGATACCCAGTCATTGAGTTATGAACGGTTTATCACACATTTGAAGTTTTTATCCAGAAAGTTATTTGCGTCAGAACGAATGGATGATATGAACAATGATGTACAGGAGATGATCCAGAAGATCTGTCCGGAAGAATATCAGTGTGCAGGATATATTAAGACTTTTATTAAAGAAAGATACAAAAAAGATATGACATCAGCAGAAGTTGCATATTTAACGATGCATATCGAGAGGATCAGAAAAAGCAGTATAGAAAAAGGAGAAGAAGATGTTTGATTCATTAAAGAAGATGTTTGAGAAGAACGCAAAGACAATTTCATTAAAAGCAGTAGAAGATGGGAGAACAATCCCAATGGACGAAGTCAATGATCAGACATTCGCTCAGGAATTATTAGGACCAGGAATCGCAATTGTTCCATCCAATGGAACAGTCGTTTCTCCGATCAATGGAACGATCGCCACGGTAATGGATACAAAACATGCAGTCTGTATTCAGGGAGAAGACGGATTAGAGCTGATCGTTCATGCAGGACTTGATACCGTGGAATTAAATGGAAAGTACTATCAGACATATAAAGAAATTGGAGATCAGGTAAAGGCAGGAGACGTTTTGTTGGAATTTGATCTTGAAGAGATTACAAAGGCGGGATATGACGTCACAACGCCGATCGTAATAACGAACTTAGGTGATTATAAGATCACGAAGTGTTTGACAGGACAACAAGTAAAAGCAGGGGAAGAGGTGATACAGTTAACAAAACAATAACAAAGATGAGTAACTAAAAGAGAAGGAAAAGAACATGAAAAACTAAAAGTAAAAATGAAAGGGGACGAGCTATATGAAATTTTTACAAAAATTAGGAAAAGCGTTAATGCTTCCAGTAGCATGCTTGCCAATCTGTGGTATTTTAATGGGAATCGGATATGCACTGTGTCCTGCAACCATGCAGGGTGGTGATATCACAGGTATTGGAAACCAGATCGGATTCTTCCTTGTAAAGGCAGGGGGAGCATTGATCGACAACATGGCATTACTGTTTGTTATCGGTGTCGGTGTTGGTATGGCAGAAAAACATGATGGAACGGGTGGCCTGGCAGCTTTAGCATCATGGCTGATGATCACAAATTTGTTATCTACAGCAGTAGTAACAACAATCATGCCATCTATTGCAAAGAATGCAGATGCAACACTTGCATTTGATAAGATTTCCAATCCATTTATTGGTATCTTAGCCGGTGTGATCGGATCTATGTGTTATAACAAATTCAAAGATACTAAATTACCAGATTGGTTATCATTCTTTAGTGGTAAACGTTGCGTAGCAATTATCGCTGGTGTTGTATCTATCATTGTATCAGTTGTATTACTGTTTGTATGGCCAGTTGTATTTACAGCATTGATCACAGTTGGTCAGTCTATTGCCAAGATGGGAGCTGTTGGAGCTGGTATTTATGCATTCTTAAACCGTCTGTTGATCCCAACAGGATTACATCATGCATTGAACAATGTATTCTGGTTTGACACGATTGGACTCGGAGATTTAACTCATTTCTGGGCAGGAGAAACATCTAAGAATGTATCATGGAGCCTTGGAATGTACATGTCAGGATTCTTCCCATGTATGATGTTCGGTATTCCAGGAGCAGCATTAGCAATGATCCAGACAGCAAAGAGTAACAAGAAAAAGATTGCCATCGGTTTAGTAGGATCCGCAGCTCTTTGTGCATTTGTCTGTGGTGTAACAGAACCATTTGAATTCGGATTTATGTTCTTAGCACCAGGTTTATATGTTATCTACGCAATCCTTTACGGAATCTTTACAACGATCACAACACTGGTAGGATTCAGAGCAGGATTTAGTTTCTCAGCAGGAGCAACTGACCTTGTATTCTCATCTTCCTTACCAGCAGCACAGAAGACATGGATGATCATTCCTTTAGGAATCGCAGCATTTATCGTATTCTATGTAGTATTCCGTATCGCGATCACGAAATTTGATCTGAAAACACCAGGTCGTGAAGATGATGATCTTGATGAAGAAAATATTACATTAGCCAATGATGATTTTACAGCAATGGCAGCAGTCATCCTTGAAGGATTAGGCGGAAGTGCCAATGTTAAGAGTATTGATAATTGCATCACAAGACTTCGTCTGGAAATCAATGATGATAACAAAATAGATGAAGCGAAGATCAAATCCTCAGGAGCAGCAGGAATCATTCGTCCAGGAAAAGGTAACATTCAGGTTATCATTGGACCAAAAGTTCAGTTTGTTGCAGATGAGATGGAAAAATTATGTAAATAAGCCTTTATTGTTATTCATAGTTTTCTCCGAAAACGGGCCGGTGATATGCCGGCTCGTTTTGTGTTGATAATTGACAGTGACAGAATGGTCTTGCAGGAGATGATTATTAACTTGAAAGTACATTCAAAAATATGATCAAACAAAAATGCACCGTGAAGGAAGAATCAGTTTCAGTAAAACAGGGCAAAAAAGCCCTGTTTTATTTGATTGTATAGTATCAGACTGCTAAAATAGAATCAGAAAGAACAATACAAATGGGTAACGGAAATCGAGGTAATATAATGATTATAAAAAATGGACTGGTATTCACACCAGAAGGAAAATTTGAGAAAAAAGATCTCTATGTAGAAGGAGAATACGTAGCGAAAGAAACAACGGACAACAAAGAAGTAGAAGCTGAAGGATGTTATGTGATACCGGGACTTGTCGATATTCATTTTCATGGATGTGTCAGACATGATATGTGTGATGGAACCGAAGAATCCATTCAGGCACTGGCTGATTATGAAGCAGCCAATGGAGTATTGGCAATCTGTCCTGCGACAATGACGATTCCAGAAGAAGAACTATTTCAGGCAATGAAGGCAGCAAAAGGACATAAGAATGGAAAAGGTGCAGATCTTGTCGGAATCAATATGGAAGGGCCTTTTATAAACAAAGAGAAAAAAGGTGCACAGAAAGAAGAGGACATCAAGCTGGCAGATGTTGAATTATTCCATAAACTGCAGGAAGCAGCCGGTGGATTGATCAAATTAGTGGATCTTGCTCCAGAGACTGAAGGAGCTATGGATTTTATCAATCAAGTGAAAGATGAAGTACATGTATCAATTGCACATACGATGGCTGATTATGATACAGCAAGTGAAGCAATCAGAAGAGGTGCCGATCATATCACACATTTGTATAATGCTATGCCGCCGTTAAATCATAGAGAACCGGGGGTTATTGGAGCAGCAAGAGACAGTGATTGTTATGTAGAACTGATCTGCGATGGAGTTCATATTCACCCATCCTGTGTCAGAGCAACCTTTGAAATGTTTACAGACAAGAGGATCGTACTGATCAGTGACAGTATGATGGCAACGGGAATGGAAGATGGACAGTATGAATTAGGCGGACAGCCAGTGACTGTAGTAGGAAACGTTGCAACACTGACCGAAGGAGGAGCCATCGCAGGTTCTGCAACAAACCTAATGGATTGTATGAGAACGGTAGTCAAAGAAATGCATATTCCATTCGAAAGTGCAGTCCGATGTGCAACTTTGAATCCAGCAAAATCCATTGGAATTGATGATAAATATGGAAGCCTTGAAGAAGGAAAATATGCGAATGCAGTAGTTTTAGATAAAGATTTAAATATTGTATCTATCATTCAGAAGGGGCAGGTAAAATAAGGAATATCAATTGAGATAAGAAAAAGAATTCTGTGTAGGCAGGATTCTTTTTTTATACAGGAATTCATAAAATGATAAAAACAAAGGGAGCAGAAAAATGCTTCGAAAAATCACGATCATGATCTTTCTGATCTTAACAGTAGTCTGGTTTACAAATAGTGACAGTATCCAGCCCGCCAGAGAATTTATACAAAACAACATTTATGTCTGGAGTGAAATGCAAGAGGAAAAACTTCCAATCTATTGTGTAGATACGCAGAAAAAACAAATAGCACTGACATTTGATACTGCATGGGGGAATGAAGATATACCACAGATTCTCAAAATATTAAAACAGGAAAATGTAAAAGCAACTTTTTTCTTCTGTGGAGACTGGATCAGCAAATATCCAGCTGATATCAAAACAATCTATGAGGAAGGACATGATATTGCAAGTCATGGAGATCATCATAAATACATGACAAAATTAACAGACAAACAGCAGCAGGAAGAAATTCAAGGAGTGACACAGAAGATTCAAGGATTGTTAGGTATCAAAATAGATCTTTTCCGGGCACCATATGGAGATTATAACGAATCTGTCGTAAGGAATGCAAGAAAAATGAACTATTATATGATCCAATGGAACGTAGACAGCCTAGACTGGCAAGAGCCAACGAAAGAACAGTTAATTAAGAAAGTTTGCGAACACAAAAATTTATCACCTGGAAGTATCATTCTGATGCATACAGGAACGAAATGTACCAAACAGGCATTAAAACAGATCATTAAAAATATCAAAGCAAAAGGATATGAGTTTGTACCAGTGTCAAGATTGATCTATCGAAGAGATTACCGTATTGATCCAACAGGGAAACAGATGAAACTATGAAATATCAAAGAGGTATCGAAACAAGCATCGAAATCCTATTAAAACACTCGAAAATCTTGACAATCAAATAACAAATAATACATAATAAAAAGAAACGCATAATTTCATGGTAATCTGTATATGCAGATCTTAAGCCGGAATACTTGCCATGATCTAAGGATATACTTTGCGAGCGACGAAGTCGTCCTCATGGTGCCAGAATGACAAAAGATAAGATGATAAAATGTAGTCTTTTTAGAAATGAATAAGAATGCATGTCTTTTTGTTATGTAAATAAGCCAGAGTAGATCCTTTTATGCTGTATACGTGGGAGGATCTATTTTTTATGAAAAAATATATGGTATGGCTGATTTCTGCATTGATGGCAGTATCGATGACAGCCTGTTCAAATGCACAGAAAAAAGATACAAAAGATCAGGCACAGATAACAACGGCAGCAAAAGAGAATGCAACGCAGACAGAAGCAGCAAAGACAATAAGTAAAAAAGAGAAGAACGAAAAGAAAAAAGATAAAAAGAAATCACAGAAGAGTAAGAAAAACAGCAAAAAGACAAAAAACAGTACAGCAAAAAAGAAAGAGACAAGCACAACAACAGCTAAAAAGAAAAAAGTAAAGAAGAAAAAAACAAAAGAAAAGACAACAAAGACAAAGAATACAAAAGAAACAACAAAAACAACAACAGCCAGTAAAAATGAATCAACAGTACAGACGGCAGAGAATCAGACAACAGAAGCAAAACAAGAACAATCTTGTGAATTTCTGATCAGCTGTAAAACAGTTCTCTCTAATAAAAGTGCATTGCAATCCAATTACCAAGTTCCAGCTGGCGGGAAAATTTATGAGAAGAAGATGGAGTTTGAAGAAGGCGATACCGTGATGGATGTTCTCAAAAGAACAGGAGTAGATATTGATGTTTCTAAAGGATATGTAGCAGGAATTGACGGTTTATACGAATTTGATTGTGGAAAAAACAGTGGATGGATGTACCGTGTCAATGGTAAGTTTCCAAACTATATGGCAGGGAAATGTAAGCTTCATGATGGGGATAAAGTGGAATGGCTGTATACCTGTGTCAGAGGAGATCTGTAGATGATCAAGGCATTAAAAAGAGCCCATCCGTTCGTTGTATTTACTTATTTTACAGGAATGTTTTTGCTGGCACCATTTAGCAGACATCCATGGATGACAGGAGTGCAGATGATCTGTTTATGCCTATTGTACTTTTATCATAATCGGAGTTTGAAAAAGTTTTTTCCGTTGATTGCTTTGATCTTGATCGTGGCTGTAACGAATCCATTATTTGTACAAAGAGGAGGAACAATCCTGTATGCAGACACACACATAAGGATCACGAAAGAAGCATTGCTTTATGGAATTCATTACGGATGTGTATTAGTAAATCTTTTACTGGTCTTTTCAATCTTTAACCAATATATAAAGAAAGAGCAATGGATCTATTTATCAGGCAGATTCTTCCCTAAACTTGGTGTCGTAACATCCATGGCATTTGGATTGATCCCAAGATATCAAAACCATGCAAAGAAGATTTTAAACACACGAAAATCCTTAAAATCAGAACAGGCTGTACAGCGTGTCATGAATACAGTGTCAATGGAAACGACATGGGCATTTGAGTCTTCGATGGATCAGTTGGATTCGATGAGTGCAAGAGGTTATGGAATTGGGAAACGAACGCATTTTCATTTATTTAGGTGGGAGAGAAATGACTGGATTCATATCGTGGAGATTGTGATTTTGATGATATTAAACCTCTGGGCATACATCCACTATTATTCCAGATTTTTCTTTTATCCGATGATCATTATGCCAGCATTTCAGATGAGAGATCTGTTGTGGATGTTTATGATGGCATTTCAGTTTTTATTACCATGCATGTGGAAGGAGAATTTTGATGTACGAAATTAATAATTTAACATTTCGATATATGTTATCGGATAGAAATTCTCTAGAGCAAGTATCATTAAAAATTAAAAAAGGAAAGATCACTCTGATCGCAGGGCCAAGCGGCAGTGGAAAGACGACGTTGTTAAGACATTTAAAAAAAGAACTGCTGCCCAAAGGTAAAAGATCTGGAAAAGTTTTATATGATGGGCAGGAAATAGAACAATTGAAAGACTTGCAGTCTGTAAAAGAAGTTGGGTATTTATTTCAGAATCCATCAGCCCAGATGGTAATGGATACCGTATGGCATGAGATCGCATTTGGACTTGAGAATCTCAGAATGCCTTATGAACAGATGAAGCGAACAGTAGCCGAGATCGTTAATTATTTTGATCTGCAGAAAATATACCATGAAGATACAGACAAGCTATCTGGCGGACAAAAACAATTGGTGAATCTGGCAGCAGTTATGGCAATGCATCCGAAAGTATTGATTTTAGATGAGCCAACCGCACAGTTGGACCCAGCGGCAAGGAAAGATTTTCTTGTGATGCTTCAGAAAATACATAAAGAATTTGGTTTAACGATTATTTTAACATCGCATAACTTGGAAGATGTGATGGAAATGTCAGATGAATGTGTGATCTTAGATGATGGAAAAGTTATCGAACAGGGAAATCCGAAAGAGGTTGCAAGACATCTTCAAAAAATACATCATCCATTGGAACAGTCTCTACCACAGATTCTTCGGCTAGAAGAGAAATTTCAGATAGAACTGACCTTTTCGATGGAAGAAGCAAGGGAACAGATCAGGAAAAAAGAATATCAGTTGATAAAGAAAACACATTTTGAAGGAAAAACAGTTTTTTCAATTTCACATTTATATGCAGGGTATGAGAAAGGAAAGGATGTTCTTTCGAATCTGTCAGTCGAAGTTAAAGAAGGTGAAATCTTTGCAGCTGTCGGAGCAAATGGAAGTGGAAAATCAACAATTTTGGAATTACTATTACGATTTTATGAACCGGAAGAAGGAGAAATTTTATGTAATGGTGAAAATATAAAAGTGCTAAAATTATCAGAATACCGAAGCCTTTTTTCTGTTGTGAGTCAGAAATCAGCGTTGTTTTTGGGGGACATTGTGCAGAATATAGATTTGGAGGGGAAAGCAGACAGACAAAAACTGAATGAGGTACTAAGGAAAAGTGGCGTGAAAAAATACTTGCAACGTTTTCCAGAAAAAGAAAAAACACAAATAGGAGATGATGGAGCATTTCTTTCAGGAGGAGAAAGACAAAAGCTTGTGGTTGCACGGGCACTATTGAAAGATGCGCCGGTTATGCTTTTTGATGAAGCGTCCAGTGGATTTGATGTAGAAGCCAATGAATATCTTTATAAAATTATAACAGAAGAAATGCCGGAAAAATCTGTGATTTTTATTACACATCATTATGATAAACTGGAAAAATTTGATAAAGTATATTTGGTAAAAGATGGGTTTCTTACGGAAGTGAGAACTGGAAAAATGTAGAGGCGACTAGATTATAGTAGAAAGGAACAATATGGCAGAACTGGAATTAAAAGAGGTAAGCTATTTTTACGAGAGCGGCGGAAAGAGAATTGATATTTTGGATAAAGCCAGCTATTCATTTGAGAAGGGTACTCTTTACACGATTGTTGGTCCTTCTGGATCGGGGAAAACAACGACGCTGACTTTGGCGGGTGCGCTGGAAGAACCTAAGAGCGGCTGCGTGTGCTTTGAAGGAAAAGATATCCGGGAAATTGGCTATACAAGATATCGAAACAGCAAGATTGGAATTGTGTTTCAGGCGTATAATCTGCTGCCTTATCTGACCCCGCTGGAGAATGTGCTGGCGGCAATGGAAATTACGTCAAATCCGATTAAAAACAAAAAAGAACGGGCGCGGGAACTTCTGACACGAATGGGAATTACAGAAGATCAGATGAACCGCAATATCAATAAACTTTCAGGAGCGCGTAGCGATTGCGCGTGCGATTTCGACAAATGCAGAGGTGATTCTTGCGGATGAGCCGACGGGAAATCTGGACGTTGATACGGCGGCTGGCATTGTGAAAATTTTCAAAGAGCTGGCTCATGAAGATAAGAAATGTGTAATAGCAGTTACACATTCGGAAGCATTTGCCGCGGAGGCAGATGTGGTGGTACGGCTGGAAAAGAAAAAATTGCAGGATTAAACATGAGGGGGAGGGAAAGTTTTTATGAACTGGATCAAAAGAGCATTTCGCAGTATTTCTTATCATAAAAAAAATACAATTCTGATGTTTTTAAGTTTCCTGATTTTATCCATCCTGATCCTGTTTGGCTTATGTATCCGCGCGGCAAGTCGGGAACGGATATGGGAGATTCGGACGAGCATCGGAGGAAGCGTGCTTGTATCGAATGAGCGTCAGATATACAGTGAAGAGCCGCGCGGTGTGAATTCGATTTCACATCAAAAATATTTGGAACTCTGCGCTGATGAAAGAATTCGGTTTGGCAGCTGTAATACGGTGACAGCTGCTCTGGCGGATAACTTTACAGCTGAAATTATGGACGGACAGGAAGAAAATGGAACAGAAAATATTTATGTGGAGGGATCATCTGATCCTGTCGAGTATTTTAGTTCTGTTTCTTCTGTAGTTACACTGATTTCGGGACATGTACCGCAGAATGCAGAAGAAGCGGTAGTCAGTGATGGGATTGCGGAACGGAATGGACTGGGAATAGGAGATACCATAGCTGTTCTTTCACCATACACAAAGGAGCGGTATACATTTAAAATCAGTGGTATTTACAGTACGAACGAGGCAGCTTACAGTGGAAATGTGGTATATAATAACCCAGCAAATGCTATCTATACCCTGGATACACCAGTTTATGAGATGAATGAAAATGATAATGTAAAAGAAATTACATTGCAGTTGAAGGACCCGGAAGAAGGAAGAGCGTTTGCTGAAGATGCGAAAAAAATGCCGGAATATATCAAAGAAGAATATGATATGGACTATACGGTAAATGTTTCAGCTTATAAAGCGGTGGCCGACAGCCTGAAGAGCCTGGCAGGGATTTCGAATCTCATGGTGATAGTTTCCGTAATCCTTGGAACTATCACATTAAGTTTTTTGATTCTTATGAATTTGCGGGATCGCATGTTTGAGATTGGCATTCTTCTTTCTGTTGGAGAAACAAAGATGCGGATTATGCTGCAGATGTTGATGGAATCTTTTTGCCCGGTATTGCTGGCAATTACAGCGGGGGTAATTTTTTCTTATCCTTTGGCGAATGTGATAAAAATAGCTGTAGATCTTTCGAACGGTGTGCAGGCTGCAATTAAGACACAGCAGATTATAATATTGTATCTTTGTGGAATGGGGGTTGTGCTGGCTTCTTCTATGGTTATGGTATACCAGATTGTACGATATCAGCCGAAAAAGATTTTGATGATGGAGTAAAAAAAGAAATAGTCAGATAAAATACTGAATATGCAGAATTGACCGTATTTTTCTAAAAATAAGAAAATTCGAAAAAAGGTGTTGACTTTTGCTTTC
>OHFY01000768.1_pt1 | contig 12143 bp, 9 predicted proteins | sample 1567681 | NCBI WGS metagenome assembly OHFY01 (sample SAMEA3879512, study PRJEB24766) | human gut metagenome | biome: human-associated habitat; feature: feces | place: USA | collected 1985/1987 | reverse complement strand
CATATGACGGAAAAAAGTTTCACGGCTGGCAGATTCAGCAGAACGCAATGACGGTTCAGGAGGCTTTTCAAACTGCTCTTTCAAAGATTATCGGCAATGACTTTGATGTAAAGGGATGCAGTCGCACAGACAGCGGAGTTCACGCAAATATGTACTGCATCAGCCTTAAAACAGAGCATCCTATAAAGCCCGAAAGACTCAAGGCGGCGCTTAACCGCTGGCTGCCGCTAAGCATTGCGGTTCTTGACTGCAAAGAGGTTGCACCCGATTTTCACGCCCGCTATTCCTGCACAAGCAAGGAATATATCTACAAAATCTGGAACAGCGAGGTGCGAAATCCGTTTCTTGACGGATACGCACTTCATTACAGATACAAAATTGACGAAAATCTGCTCGACAAAGCCGCTCAGGCATATGTCGGCAGACACGATTTCACTTCCTTTTGCACGCTTGATAACCGTGAAAAAGGGGATATGACCAGAAATGTAAAAGCCTTTTCGGTAACCCGTGAGGGCGACCTTGTTACAATGAAGGTTGAGGCTGACGGCTTTTTGTACAATATGGTTCGTATTATGGTGGGAACACTTCTCAGGATTCAGCAGGGTAAAATTGCTCCCGATGAAATTCCCTCCATTATAGAAAAGAAAAACAGAAAATATTCGGGTCCCACCGCACAGGCTTGCGGATTGTACCTGAATCGTGTGAATTATGAAAATGACAACAGTTCACAAAAAAGGAGTGAACGCTGATGTTTAAAAAATTTAAAGGACATTATTCAAAACGAAAGACACATAAAACCGACAGAGATGTAATGAGCTATGAGGATATGCCTCTTGACGATTATGAACAGGAAAAAACCGAAATGTCGCCGCAGGCTGTCAAGAAAATCGTACTCGGTGCGTGTATTGCCATTGCGGCAGGACTTATAGTTTTTGCCTTTGCAAACCGTGACAAGCTCACATGGGAGAACATCTCGAACTGGTGGACTTATGATGTACTCGGAAATGCCGGTCACGGCTATCCCGTTGACATTATCGGTTCCGAGGTTTCATCGGGCAACTTTGCAGTGTCACAGGGACATGCCGTGTATGCGTCGGACACCTCGTTCGTAACCCTTACAAATTCGGGTACAGAGGTTGCACGACTTCAGCTTACACATTCAAATCCCGTAATGAAAAACAATGAAAACAGATTTCTCACATACGGAATCGGCAGTTCAAGCTATGAGATAAGCAGTTTTGACGAAACGCTTTACTCAGGCAATGCCGAAAATAAAATATACACAGGTGATGTTGCCTCAAACGGTACATACTGTCTTGTTACCGAGGACAAGGGTTATCTTACAACGCTGTATGCCTACAGTAAAAATAATAACAGAATTTACAAATATTCTTTTTCGGAGTATTATATAACATCGGTAGCAATTAACAAGGACGGCTCCGGTTGCGTTGCCACAGGTGTGTCAAGTGATAAGGGCTCAGCGGTAACGGGCGTTTATGTGCTTGATTTTTCACAGGAAAAGCCTGTTTCAACCTACGAAATTTCGGGTGACAGCGTGCTTGATTGCAAGTATCTGACCTCAGATACGGCGGTTCTTGTGGGCTCACAGGCAAGCTATATTGTTAAAAAAGGCGAAAAGAATTACAAAACAGTAAGCTATGAGGACAAAACTCTTTCAAATTACTGCTTTAACACAGATACATCAACCTATACAATGGCTCTTTCAAGGAGCGGTGACGGAAGAAGTGTTGCTCTCATAAGCTATAACAGCAACGGTGAGGCACAGTACACAATAAATACCGAACACAAAGCCGATTCGCTTTCTGTCTACAAGGGTACGGTTGCAATCCTTGACGGAAATGTTGTTTACGGTTATAATCAAAATGGCGATTTGCTTTATTCGACAAATTCGGGAACCGGTTCAAAAAAGATTGTGCTTGCCTCGGACTACACCGCTTACATTCTCAGCGTAAATCAAATTAGGTTTATTGACCTTGACAATGTATCGAGTGACGATACCGCTCAAACTTCAAAACAGGAGTAATAAATTTGGTTGCAGATATAATTATTATTGCCGTGTTTGCGCTTTTGTTTTTTATTGATTTCAAGCGTGGCATAGCAATTACAATTCTCAATGTTGCAGGTGTGGCTCTCACGGGCTTTCTTGCATATCACATTTCAAATTTTCTTGCATCGTGGGTTTATACGGCATTTGTTCAGCAGACCTTAACAACAAATCTGCAACAAATGATTGACACTCAGGGCATCAACTCAGCCATTGCAAACAGTTTTTCGGCTTTGCCAAACTGGGTTATGGGAATGCTCGGATTCTTCCTTTCAATTTTCGGATTGGATTCAAGTGTCTATACAAACGATTTTCAGGTACCGAACTCTGCCGCAGCGGCGGTGTCAACTTCGGTGGTGGAAAATCTTATTCAGCCGGTTATCATAGGAATGTTCCGCTTGGTTATCGGTGTAGTTATATCAATAATTATCTTTATAATTATAAAAATTCTTGTTAAAAAACTTGCAAGAGTGTTTAAAATACCCGTGGTGAAACAGATTAATAAGCTTCTCGGCGGTGTGTTGGGACTTACGGAGGCGGCAATCCTTGTATTTTTTGCCGTTAATATCTTTTCGGGAGTGCTTGAGTTTTCAAATCCCGAAATGCTTAATAACCCGATGATTTCGGGTGCTGTTTTTAAATTTTTCAGCGTTGCAGTCTGAATGAAGAAACAGGAGGGAACAGTAATGGAAAAAGAAAAAGATGTGTGGAGCTTTAAAACATCCGATTTGGTTACTATACCTAATATTATAACTTATGTAAGATTTGTGCTTATAATCCCGTTTGTATATTTTTTCCTTGCGGAACAGTATATATATGCGGCAATATGTATAGGTTTGTCGGGACTTTCCGATTGCTTTGACGGAATGGCTGCCAGAAAACTCAATCAGGTAACTCCTCTCGGAAAAATCCTTGATCCCATTGCAGACAAGGTAACGCTTTTTGCGGTCGTTATCTGTATGGTGATTTATGTGCCTATGGTTCTTCCGATTCTTGTGACGCTTTTGGTCAAAGACCTTCTTATGCTCATCGGCGGTGCTGATTTAATCAAAAAAAGACTCACTCCGCCTTCTGCAAATTGGTACGGAAAGGTCGGAACAATTATTTTCTACTTTTCCGTATGTCTTATCGTATTTCTCAAGGCCTTTTTTGCCTACGAAAATATGGTGCTTGATCTGATATTGCTTTCGGTTACAGCCGCATCCATGTTATACGCTTTGTATCGTTACGGCAAAATCTATTTTGCAATGATTAAGGAGTACAACGAATCACTTAAAAAGACAGCTGACATTAAAAATAAATAAATTCCGACAAATAAATATTGAATTATTTGTTAAACAGTTGTATAATTCTTATATTACCATGACAGCAAATGTGCAATTTGGTGTCCTAAAAAGGAGTATGCTATGCTTTGTACAAGATGCGGAAAACGGCCTGCGGTTGTTTTCGTTTCAAATAATAATTCCAAAGATGCCCCGACGGCAGGTTATTGCCTTACCTGTGCAAAAGAGCTTGGAATCAAGCCGGTTGAGGATCTTATCAGCAAAATGGGTATCTCGGATGAGGACCTTGAAAATGTTCAGGATCAGATGAACACCCTCATGAACAGTATGGGTGACGGCGATATGTCACAGCTTATGGAACAGCTTGGTGCGGATAACCTTGCCGAGCAGATGGGCGATTTTGCTAAAGACGGTGACGGTAGCGAAGATGATGACTTCTCTCACGGTGCACCTGCATTCCCTGCATTTTTCAACAGTATGTTCGGCGGACAGAACAACAATGCGACAAATCAGGATAATAATAAAAAGGGCAAAAAAGAGAAAAAAGAAAAGAACAGAAAGCACATCAATCTTTACTGTGAAGACCTCACACGCAAGGCGAGAGAGGGCAAAATCGACCGCATTGTCGGCAGAGACAGCGAGATTGAGCGTGTAATTCAGATTCTTTCAAGAAGAACAAAGAACAATCCTTGCCTTATCGGTGAACCCGGTGTAGGTAAAACCGCTATTGCAGAAGGGCTTGCTCTCCGCATTGCCGCAGGAAATGTTCCTCAAAGACTTAAAAACAAGGAAATTCAGCTTCTTGACCTCACATCACTTGTTGCAGGCACTCAGTTCAGAGGTCAGTTTGAAAGCAGAATCAAAGGACTTGTTTCCGAAATCAAAGAGAACGGCAACATAATTCTCTTTATTGATGAGGTTCACAGCCTTGTCGGCACAGGTGACAACGAGGGTACAATGAATGCCGCAAATATCCTCAAACCGGCTCTTTCAAGGGGCGAGGTTCAGGTCATCGGTGCTACTACATTCAACGAATACAGAAAATATATCGAAAAGGATTCTGCTCTTGAAAGAAGATTTCAGCCCGTAAAGGTCGGCGAGCCTACAATTGCTCAGTCAATTGATGTTATCGCAGGTGTAAAAGGCTATTATGAGGCACATCACCGTGTAATTGTTGACGATGATATTGTTCGCAAGACGGTTGTCCTTTCCGAAAGATACATAACAGACCGTTTTCTTCCCGACAAAGCAATCGACCTTCTTGATGAAAGCTGTGCCTGTGCTGCTCTCCGCAATAAAAACATGGAGCGTCACGATAAGCTTGAGGACGAAAGACAGAAGCTTCTTGTCAGAAAGGACGCTCTTACAAATGCCGATGAGGTAAACTATGAACAGCTTGCCGAGGTCAACACAAGCCTTGCAAGAATTGACAGCGACCTTAAAGAAATTGATCCCGAAACTCTCGTTTCAAAGGTTACAGAGGAGGATATCGCCAAGGTAATCGAACTCTGGACAGGCATCCCCGCATCAAGAATCAAGGAAAACGAGCTTTCAAAGCTTGCCGACCTTGAGAACGAGCTTAAAAAGAAAATTATCGGTCAGGACGAGGCTGTAAAGGCTCTTGCATCTGCAATCAGAAGAAGCAGAGTTCAGATTTCACCTCGCCGCAGACCTGCATCGTTCATCTTTGTAGGTCCTACAGGTGTCGGTAAAACAGAGCTTGTAAAGGTTCTCAGCAAGGAACTTTTCGATACCCCCGAAACTCTTATCAGACTTGATATGAGTGAATTTATGGAGAAACATTCGGTTTCTAAAATTATCGGTTCACCGCCCGGATATGTCGGTTACGATGAGGCAGGACAGGTAACGGAGAAAGTTCGCCGCAGACCTTATTCGGTTCTCCTCTTTGATGAAATCGAAAAGGCTCATCCCGATGTTCTCAATATTTTGCTCCAAATTCTTGACGAGGGCAGAGTTACAGACGCTCACGGCAGAACAGTAAACTTTGAAAATACTGTTATCATTATGACATCAAATGCCGGTTCTGCATCAAAGGACAGCGCATTAGGCTTTGGCAAGACTGAAGAAGATGCCTCAAAAGAAAAGGTTATGAAGGCACTTTCCGAGTTCCTCCGTCCCGAATTTATCGCAAGAGTTGACGAGGTTATCGTATTCAACAGCCTTAAAAAGGACGATTTTGTAAAGATTGCAGACCTTATGCTCTCTGAGTATGTTCCGACTCTTGAGGAAAAGCACATCAAATTCACATTTGACGAAAAGGTTTGTCAGCTCCTTGCAGAAAAGTCATGCAACGGTGCAAGCGGTGCTCGTGACCTCAGAAACACAATTCGCAGAGAGGTTGAGGAGAAAATTGCAAACGCAATGATTGAGGCAGGTGCAGGCGGTGTTACTGCAATGCACCTTACAGCCGAAAACGGTGAGCCTGTTCTTCAGTCAATCTGATTTTTACGGTAAAAGTTAACACATAAAATTTCCGCATATCGGGCAGTCATCACGATTGCCCGATTTTTTGTTATAATATAATTCTATTAAAGAACAATCCTGCACGGCGAGCCGCCATACCCAATTCGTGTAGATAGTTTGTAATATCAAAAAACATATTGTATCATTACTTTCGAGAGTCCAAAGAACGCTCATACGGTTGGATTACACAGACAATTGCAATGTTATGCTCGGGCATAATTTGTTTTGCATTATACAAACTGTCTACACGAGAGAAAAAACACAAGAGAAAAAGACGGCTGTGTAACATAATGTACACAGCCGTCTTTTGAAAATAAAATGAAAGAAAGATTAACCTTTTACAGCACCTGAAACAACACCCTCGATGATGTATTTCTGACAGGCAAAGTAGAAAATAATAATCGGAACGATACTCAGAACGATAAGCGCCATAATAGCACTTGTGTCCGTATGACCGTAACTGCCGTTAAGATACTGAATGTGAATCGGAATAGTTTTGTAATCCATATCAAGAATAAGATAGGGGAGAAGGTAGTCGTTCCAAATCCACATTGTTTCAAGGATTGCAACCGAAATAAAAGTAGGTTTCATAATCGGAAGAACAATACCGAAGAATGTTCTCAAAGGACCTGCTCCGTCAACATCTGCGGCTTCCTCAATTTCAACAGGAATTGATTTAACAAATCCCGAGAACATAAATACCGCAAGTCCTGCTCCGAATCCGAGGTATATAATCAAAATACCCCACGGAGTTGTAAGCTTGAGACTGTCGGCTGTCTTTGAGAGGGTAAACATTACCATCTGGAAAGGAATAACCATTGAGAAAATGCAGAAATAGTAGATGATTTTGCATATACGAGAATTTGAACGCTGTAAGTACCACGCACACATTGATGTGCAGAAAAGAATAAGCACAACACCGCCGATTGTAATGAAGAAGCTCCATACAATTGACTTCCAGAACGGATAGTTGCCGTGGAACATACCTGTCATATAGCTTTGAAAGCCCTGAAAACTGTCTGCATTCGGAAATTCAAAGATTGCACGGCTGATTGCCGCATTGCTCTTGAAGGAGTTCATCAGTACAATGAAAACGGGAGCAACATAGAATACTGACACAATAGAGAAGAGAATTGTTAAAATTTTCATTCCTACGGTTTGTTTTTTCTTTACAGGCCTATCCTTAGCCTTTGCTGCAACTTTTGCCATTACTGCTGAACCTCCTTTCTTCTTGTGAAGTAAAGCTGAATAAGGGCAATGATAACAACAATTACGAAGAAGATAACGCCCTCAGCCTGACCTACGCCACGAGAATTCTGGTTTGCATAGAATGTATTGTAAATATTGAGAGCCATCATTTCCGTCTGATAAACCATTGTACCGCTTCCCTGTGATACAATACCCGGAGCACCGCCTGTGAGGGCAAGGTTCTGGTCGAACAGCTTAAATGAGTTTGTAAGTGTAAGGAATGTGCAGATTGTGATGGAAGGCATCATCATCGGCAATGTTACATTTGTAAGCAACTGTTTTTTGCCTGCGCCGTCAATTTTAGCCGCCTCATAAAGATCATGAGGTACGCTCTGGAAACCGGCAATGTAAATAATCATCATATAACCTGCCTGTTGCCAGCACATAAGAATTACAAGTCCCCAGAAACCGTAGTTTGCGTTAAGCGCAAGGTTTGTTCCGTAATACTGAAGAATACCGTTAAAAATGTACTGCCAGATGTAGCCGAGAATGATACCGCCTACAAGGTTAGGAACAAAGAAAACAGTTCTGAATACATTTGATCCCCTGATTCCGAGCGTGAGTGCATACGCCACAAAAAACGCAATTAGGTTAATGAGTATAACAGATACTATAACAAACACAACTGTGAACCAGAATGAATGTAAAAAGCCCTCATTCTGAAAGGCCTTGACATAGTTTCCGAACCCGATGAATACTGCATCGCTTGTTGTTCTGAATTTACAGAACGAAAGGTAAATGCCGTTAAAGAACGGATATACAAAACCTATAAGGAAAGCAGCCAGAGTGGGAAGAACAAATATCAGAAAATAAATTTTTCTTTTAGGTTTTCTAAACATAATATTTTGCCTTTCCGTTCATAAGAAAGGGGAGCGGAATGCCGCCCCCCTACCGAACCTGTTAAATTAAAACAGAAATTTTACAATCAGCCGTTAGCCTTTGCATATTCTGTTTTCCAACCCTGTACGAATGCAGTCTTAACAGCATCCCAGTCGCCTGTACCTGCTGCATACTGTGTAAGAGCTGTACCAACACCGTTTTTCCAATCTTCACTTGGCATTGTTGTGAAGTTCCAGCTTACAGGAGTTTTGCCTGCTGCTGTGAGTTCGTTATCAATCTTAACAAATACATTGGTTGCTTCCTTAGCATTCTTGAAAGGAATTACAAATCCCATATCGTCAGCAAGAGCAGATGTACCTGTTTTGTTTGTTACACACCAGTTCAAGAATTCAAGAGTAGCTGCCTGATCGTCAGCACTTGCCTTGTTGTTTACACACCAGTAGTTCTCTGAACCTGTGCAAAGACCCTGATTAGCTTCATCGCCTGCGCCGATGTAAATCGGGAGCATGCCGAGTTCGTCGTCCTTCATACCTGCCTTGGTAACTATTGAATATTCCCAGCTGCCGTTCTGGAAGAATACTGCTTCGCCTGATGTGAACTCAGTTTCAGCGTCTGTACCCTTCTTGCTTGCGAGGTCTGCAGGATCACATGTTGAATCTTTGATGTAGAGATCCCAGATGTTCTTATAGTTTTCAAGGTATTTACCCTCGATAGCGTCTGTTGATTTGATGCCCTTATCCTTGTACTCAAAGTAGATAGGAAGGTTAGCAAGGTGAGTTTTGAATCTCCAGTCAGATGAAGAATCCATACCTGCTGATGTGAACGCACCCTTAACGCCGAGCTTATCCTTATTCTTCTGGATTTCATCGGCTACAGTCTTTAACTTCTCAAAGCTGTTGATGTCTTCAATCTTCTTAACCGAAGCAAAGTCAGAATCGCAATACTTCTGGAGAAGAGTCTTGTTGTAGATAATGCCGTATGTCTCAATTACATAAGCAATACCGTAAACCTTGCCGTCTTCTTCAAGCGCATAATCCTTTGAAGTAAGCTGATTATAAATTTCTGATGAGCTGAGGTCTGCACAATAGTCTTTCCAGTTAGCAAGACCGACAGGACCGTTAACCTGGAAGAGTGTAGGAGCGTTGTCCTTGTCCATCTCTGCTGTAAGTGTTGACTCATAAGTACCCTCGGCAGCTGTCTTAACAGTTACCTCAACACCTGTTTCGTCCGTGTACTTCTTAGCAAGAGCCTGCCAATCCTTGTCCTGCTCAGGCTTAAAGTTAAGATAGTAAACTTTACCGTTTTTTGCGTTGCCTGCTGCACTTGAATCATCTTTTGATGAACCTGATGATGAAGAACCGCCGCAGCCTGCAAGAGCAGTAGCAGTCATCATACCTGCAACTGCAAGAGCTGCAGCTCTTTTGATTGTTGATTTTTTCATAGCTTTCACCTTAATTAAAAATATTTATCCGCTAAACCCGGATATTGGCGAGAGAACAACATTCTGTGTTCTCTCTATTGCAACAATCATAACACACTATTTATGAAAATACAATAGATTTTTTTAAAAATTTTCTCTGTGATTAGTCAAAACGAAGGTATTAACCAAATGTAATTTCAAAATCAAACAAAAAACAACCGCATATTATCTGGGTTTTGTGACTTATTTGTCAAATAAGAAATATTAAAGCAACATTAAAGTTACAATATTGTAACCTGTCAAATATGGTCATTCTATTGAAAATGACAAGTGCTTTGTGCTAAAATTATGTCAAATTTGTTTTTTAAGAAGGTTAATTTAGCAATTATGAAAAATTTCAATCAATCATCACTTGCACGATTTTTCACCCGATTTCCTAAGCTGTTATTTGCGGGATTGATGTACTCAATTCCGTTTGCCGTATTTTCCGGAATATTCATTCTCATAAGCTTTCTGTCCGGATTCAACAATGTAATATTATGGAGCTTGGGTATAATTCCCGCAATGCCGTTCTATTCCGGACTTGTAATGGTAATCCGCAAAATTTCGGTTGAAAAAGAGGATGTAAATGTTTTCAAAACTTTTGTACAGGCATTTCGTGAAAATCTGAAAAAATCAATTTTCAACGGATTTGTCGCTTACCTCATAGTAGCATGTTCGTTTTTTGCAATTCTCTATTACGGAACACTTGCTCAGACAGACATAGTCTACGGCTCTGTCTTTACCATATATATAGTGTTCTCAATTGCAATGCTGATTATGCTGTTCTATGTACCCCTGCTAACAATTACCTATGACCTCAGACTCCGTGACATTTATAAAAATTCACTCCTGTTGATTTTCGGTAAAATTCTCAGAAATATTGTCGCACTTGTGCTTGTCGTAATAGTTTCATTCGCAGTATTCCTCGCAGTAATCTATGCAAAGGGTGCAATGCTTGTTGTTGCAGTTGCTCTCTCGGTAATTTTCTACCCGATGATTGCAACCTATATAATAGTATCCGTAATCGCAAAAGGCGTGCAGGAGTCTGTCGGTTATTTTACAGGTGATAATGTGCAGTATGTCCTCACGGAAGAAGAAGTTCAGCGTGAAACCGAAGCAGTCGAAAACGCAAACTCCGATGATGACTACATCTTCGTCAACGGCAGAATGATTAAAAATCCGGCTAAAACGAATACGAAAGAGTAATTTTTAAAGCACTTTGCAGAATGCAGGGTGCTTTTAGTTTTATATGCATAATGTGTTAGGTATATATGTGTGATTGATGTGATTGCTGCTTTTTGACTGACATTTGACTAATATTTACTGTAAAAATAAACAAATAAAAACCGCACCAAAGAGCCTGAAAACGGCTTTCTGATGCGGTTTTTGTTATGGAGCTGAAGAAGGGACTTGAACCCTCGACCTACTGATTACGAATCAGTTGCGCTACCAACTGCGCTACTCCAGCGTTTAATTTTTCGGTTGTTCGGCTGTAATTCCGCTGTAATAAAGTAAAAAATACAGAACGCAGAAATTGCATAAAAATATACACGCTAACTTCCGCTACATGATTATACATCAAAAATTTAAAGATTTCAATACCAAATTTGAAAAATAGGTTTACAAAAACCGGAAGAGAGGCATAAAAGTTTTACGAATCAATAATAATAGATGCAGGTATAATTCATCAAAAAAATATTTATGAATACAAAATAATGCACAAAAATCATGCCGATTTTTGTTTAGTGAAGTGTTATCACATTTGTGGAATATTTTATTTAAAAGTATTATAATTGAATCGCAGTGCGCAAAGCGGAAATACTTTTATGTGATAGGATGTGCAGAAGATGCCCAAAAGAAAGTGCAGTAATATCGACGCTTCGGTAGGACTCAGAATGCGTTATTACAGAATTCAGTGCGGACTTACCCAACAGCAGGTTGCGGACGCATTAAAGATAAACAGAACAACTTATACAAAATATGAAACGGGAGTTTCCGAACCAAGCCACGAGCTTCTCGGAAAAATCGTTAAAATGTTCGGTATCGATTATAACGCAATTCTTGACAACAGAGATTATTTTGAAAGAAGAGTTGCCGACGGTGACATGACGCTCAATGTACTGACTCTTTCCGAAAGAGCAATCATTGCAAGATATCGCTCAATGTCTAAAGAAGATCAGAAGAAAATTTGTGAATATATAGATATGCTCTACAATGAAAAAGCAAAGAAGATTTTGTAAAAAACACTTTACTTTTGACTTTGATTGTGATAATATAAAACAGATGACCGTGTCTCGGAACAGGGAGTATGCCGTTTATCGGATTTTCACAGCCCTGCCCTGAGATGTTGGCGACTATTTTTGAAAGGTGGAATTTTTAATGCTTAAAGAAGAAAAGCAGGCTATCATGGCTGAGTACGCAACTCACGAAGGCGACACAGGTTCTCCGGAGGTTCAGATTGCTCTTCTTACAAAGAGAATCAATGACCTTACCGAGCACCTCAAGGTTCACAAGAAGGATCACCACAGCAGAAGAGGTCTTCTCAAGATGGTTGGTCAGAGAAGAGGTCTGCTTGAGTATCTCAAGAAGAATGATGTTGAAGCTTACCGTTCTTTGATTGCACGTTTAGGAATCAGAAAGTAATTATGGGAGGGCGGAGTTTATCCGCCCTTTTATGCGTTAATAAGTCCTTTTTGGGCTTACTGGCGTTTAAGGCAGTATTTGCCGAACACGCAGGAGAAATTTTCCGAGACTTCTGAAA
>OHFY01000764.1_pt1 | contig 12202 bp, 10 predicted proteins | sample 1567681 | NCBI WGS metagenome assembly OHFY01 (sample SAMEA3879512, study PRJEB24766) | human gut metagenome | biome: human-associated habitat; feature: feces | place: USA | collected 1985/1987 | reverse complement strand
CGACACCGGTTAAATAAATAGCTCCCGGCAGTCCCATCAGCAGCCATCCACTCATGTCCGATGCCTGCGCGGACAGTGCAGCGACGAAGCCGTTCAGCTTTCTGCCTCCTAAAAAGTAATCTTCGGAATTGTTATTGCCCTTTGCATAGAACGCTCCGATAGCGATCATCATGAGTAAGTACAGCACGAATGCCACAATTACCCATCCAAGCGTATTTCCTGTCATAATATCCTCCTCAAATTTTTCTTCTTGTACATTTTCTTAATTGTATACAGTGATACGATTTATTATATACAAGAAATGGCTTATCGTCAACAAATTAGTTTGCTATCGCTGTAATGTGCGAAAGTATATAACTGTGCTCATGTGTATCTTATTACAACTTTCTGTCAAAACACACGCGAAGCAATTCATAGAACACGTAGGCTGCCAGCCCCATCAGGAAGTCTGATTCATACAGATATACCAACACAGTAAAAATCGTCCATATTTCCGCCAATGGATCTGTCAGTTGCATTGCTCCCATCAGAGCATGTGTCCCGCTAAAGTAAAAATATCCGTCAGAAAGCAGCATCGACAAGCGAGTATCCAGTCTTGCATAACAGGCTCCGATGACCGCCCCTGTCAGCGCAGCCCCCTGCAAAAGGAACGTTCCCGCATACATCCGAAGACATTGTAATACAGATTTTTCTCTCCGGATCCGGAAATCTCTGCCATGGATCAGCAGACACAGCAGCAGTGTAATCAGAAGCACCCGGAAGATTCCCAAGCCATAAGGGAAGGTAAACAGAAAGCTCTCCGGCATAGCTTCCCAATTCCATGTTTGGTTTAGCAATTCCTCGTAAGTCACTTTTGATGTAAAAATCCAGAATTCCAACAATTTGCTGAACATTAGCAATAACAGATATGCTGCTGCCACACCGGCACATTTTACAGCTGTTTTAACTTTATCCATTCTTATCCCTCCGCCATTTTTTCTGTCGGATCCGTCATTGCAGCTTACCATGACTGCTTTATCATGGTAAGCTACACTCTATAAGTTACGCCTTTATAATAACAGCCGGAACAGTCTTTGTTTCTTTTTGTCCCCGAATGACTGTTTTTTGACCTTGAAATTTGACTTTCTGACAATTACAGCCTCTGAGGTTAAGTTTTCACAACGAAGCTTACAGGTTCAACCAGACACGTACCCGGAATTCTTCCGTCTCTTCCACTGTTTCATAATCAATCTGCCCCTCATATTTTCCAACGATCTGTTCCACGATCCGCAGTCCCCAGCCATGCTTCGCACTATCCTGTTTTTTCGTCCGAAGATGTCCTTCCGAAATCTCCGGTTTCTCTCTGAAATCATTCCTGATTTCCAATAAGAGCATCCCCGGCACCGTCCGGGTGGCAATATGTATTCTGCTTTTTGCCGCCTCCAGTGCATTTTCCGTCAGATTGGCATACAGGGCACAGAGATCCTTTTTCTGCAATCTGTCAATACCGGCAAATAGGGATGCCTCGATCTGTAAGTCGATATCTTCCGCTTCAGCCTGCTCTTTCGCTTCATATAATACAGTATCCACCAGCTCCATTCCGGTATATACCGGCACCGCTGCTGTCCGGACCGGTTCCTGCACACCGGCAATGTATTTCAAAGCCTCGGCATCTTCCCCTCTTGTGACCATCTGCTCCACCGCCCGGAGATGATGATGCATATCGTGATACAGCTTCGCATTTTCCGCATAAAAATCATATGCCTTCCGGTAGCCCTGCTCCAGAATTCCGTTTTGCAGATCCAGATACTCCAGCTGCTCTCGCATCCGCGTCTTCTGTGCATAAAAATAAGCTGCCGCCAGAACCGTTGTCAGGCAGGAAAAATAAAAATATTCTTTCATTCGTTCTCCCCGCAGCATATCCCAGAGAAAATTGCCGAAAAACAACGTCAGGAAAAAAGCCGCTCCCATGGTTCCCTGTATGACCGGAAACTGCCTTCTGTATTTCCTCACCGTGTCGGATTGTAAGACCAGATTTCCCATTAAGTTCACCTCAAACCATGCCGCCTGTCCGATCAGCACTCCGTATGCCGACAGCCTGCCGGCGAACCACAACGTTACCTCCAGTCCCAGCAGATAACCTGCGGCATACAGAAAACACTCCTTCTCTTCGCATTCCCACAAAAGACCGAAGGAGACGGTAAAAAGGAGTAATGCCGGAAGGCAGGACAGCATCTCCCTCATACCATACCATAAGAATCCATATCCAAGGGTCAGACACAGCACTCGCTTATTTCCCATAAGAAGCTTATTTTCCCTGCCATCACTCCCATATAAACCATGGGCATGATCCCGTTCCATCCACCATACCATCCAAAATGCTTCGTGAAAGCTACACAAAAAAGTTATCATCTGCATTTGTGTCACGTCTGTCATATCTTTTTCTCCCGGATCCAATACTCCATGACTTTATCCTTTAATTCCCGCATTCTGGCCGAACTGACATAGAGTTCTTCCCCTGTTGTCAGCGTCAGTTTATCGTTTTTCAACTGTGTCACCTTTGTCACATTACACAAGTATCCTCTGTCAATTTGAAAAAATTGTTCCTCCGGCAGCTCCTCCGACAGACTTTTTAATGTTCTCCGTACTCTGTTCCGGCTTCCGTCCGCCTTCGCAATGCAGGCGTATTTCCCCCGCTGCCGGATATATGTGATTGCTTCCAACGGTATTTTCTCTGCTCCCTGCCCGTTCTCTACCAGCAGGAACCGATTCTCTCTGCGTTTCAGTTCCGCCACAGCTGCCGAAAGAGTCTCCGAAAGCATCTGTGTCAGGCATCTTTTGGGCAGAAACCGAAAGGGCTGTAATTTAAAAGAATCGTAGACATACTTTTCATAGGAAGAAACAAAAATAAGAAGTGACGCCGGAAGACTGCTCTGCAGCCGCTTTGCCAACAGAAATCCGTCCTCATCCCCCAGCTCAATATCCAAAAACAGCAGGTCAAAGTCTTGTCCGTCTTCTACTTCATATTCCAATGCTTTTCCGTTCTGAAATATATGACAGCAACCGGGTTCTCCGAAAGTAGTGTTTTCATCATTTGTCCATCTGCCCTGTTATCGTCACAAATCGCAATCTGCAGCATAGTCCCCTCCCGCCTGTTTTTCGAAATACCTTATTAATTACATCATAAGCCACTGCCAATACTTCTGTCAATTTACTTTCCAAAGCTACCGGGAATGGGGAGAAAACCGCAAGTATTCCTTGAAAAAGTCTCCCGTCTATTATATGATAAGAAAGTCAGAAGACACGGAAATCCGTTGTTTTTTCAGAGAGAATCATTTGCTTCTGTATTTTATAATGTTTATTCAAAGAAAGGTTTTTAACATATGTGGATTGCAAATAATTGGAAAGATTATGAAGTGCTGGATACGTCCAGCGGAGAGAAATTGGAGCGTTGGGGAGATTACATTCTGGTGCGTCCGGACCCTCAGGTCATCTGGAAAACGCCCCACGACCATAAGGCTTGGAAACAAAAAAACGGTCATTACCACAGAAGTGCCAAGGGCGGCGGCGAATGGGAATTTTTCAGCCTGCCGGATGAATGGGCGATTCATTACACCCTGCCTTTCCAGAAGGCAGTAACGGATTCCGACCCGCTGACCTTCCATCTGAAGCCTTTCAGTTTCAAGCACACCGGTCTGTTCCCGGAGCAGGCTGTGAACTGGGACTGGTTCTCCGGTCTGATCCATGAGGCAGGCCACCCCGTGAAAGTACTGAACCTTTTCGCATACACCGGCGGTGCTACTGTATCCGCTGCGGCTGCGGGAGCTGCTGTGACCCATGTGGATGCGTCCAAGGGTATGGTCGGCTGGGCGAAGGAGAACGCTGCTGCCAGCGGGCTTGCCGATGCTCCTATCCGCTGGCTGGTGGACGACTGCGCCAAGTTTGTGGCCCGGGAAAAGCGCCGGGGCAACACCTACGATGGCATCATCATGGACCCGCCCAGCTACGGCCGCGGCCCCGGCGGCGAGATCTGGAAGCTGGAGGACTGCATCTACGAGCTCATCAGCCAGTGCGAGGAAGTGCTGAGCGATACGCCCCTCTTCTTTGCGGTCAACAGCTACACCACCGGCCTGTCCCCCGCGGTCATGGAGTATATGCTCAAGACCACGCTGGTGCCCCGCTTTGGCGGCAAGACCAGCTGTGATGAGATCGGCCTGCCTGTTTCCGCCACCGGCGGCGTTGTGCCCTGCGGCGCAACGGCCATTTGGGAAGAATGAACTCCCTCAGTCACGGCTGTCGCCGTGCCAGCTCCCTCGGGAAGGGAGCCTTTGGCATGGCGGGAACGTTGACCGTTTGCCGGAAAACTTCTCGGTTGCGCCAGAGGCCCCATCTCAGAGGGGGCTGTCTGCGAAGCAGACTGGGGGAGTGTCCTGACGGCAGCCATTCTGAAAAAATGAAGAAGAACCAAGAATGGGGTACAGCCCTTTTGAGGAGGGCGCACCACCGGAAAGAGAAAACCTATGGAAGAAACGATTTTAACTGCGAAAGATCTGAAGTTCCGCTATGACCCGGAACAGCCGGACTACGCCCTGAACGGCGTGTCGGCTGAGGTGAAGCGGGGCGAATTTGTGGCAGTGCTGGGGGCCAACGGCTGCGGAAAATCCACGCTGGCCAAGCACTTCAATGCCATCCTCCTGCCGGAGAGCGGCACTGTGCTGGTGGAGGGGATGGACACCAGGGACGAGGACAAGATCTACGATATCCGCCAGACCGTGGGCATGGTGTTCCAGAGCCCGGACAACCAGATCGTTGCCACCGTGGTGGAGGAAGATGTTGCCTTTGCGCTGGAAAATCTGGGCGTGCCGCCGGAGGAGATGCGCCGCCGCGTGGATGAAGCGATGAAGATGGCAGGCATCTACGAGTACCGGGAGCGTGCGCCCCACAACCTGTCCGGTGGCCAGAAGCAGCGCGTTGCCATTGCGGGCGTGGTCGCCATGCGGCCCGACTGCCTGATCCTGGACGAGGCCACCGCCATGCTTGATCCCCGGGGTCGGGAGCAGGTGATGCAGACCATCCACCATCTGAACAAGAACATGGGCATCACGGTGGTGTCCATCACCCACTATATGGAAGAAGCTGCTCAGGCCGACCGCGTGCTGGTGATGAGCAAGGGCAATGTGGTCATGGAGGGCACCCCGAAAGAGGTATTCAGCCAGACCGAAAAGGTGCGCGCCCTGCGGCTGGATGTGCCGCAGGCTGCCGAGCTGCGGGATGAGCTGGTCAAGGCCGGCATCCCCATGCCCGAGGGCATCATTGACACCGGCGCGTGCGCACAGGCTCTGTATGAGCTTTTGAAGTAAGGGAGGGGACGGAAGATGGGAAGCATTATCAAAGTAGATCACCTGAGTTATGTCTATAACCCGGGAATGCCCAATGCCGTCACCGCGCTGGATGACGTGAGCTTTGAGGTGGAAGAGGGAGATTTTGTGGGCATCATCGGTGCCACCGGCTCCGGCAAGAGCACCCTGATCACCCACATGAACGGCCTGAACAAGCCCACCAGCGGCCACATCATCATCGATGGCCGTGACCTGTGGGCCGAGCCGGAAAAGATCCGGGAATTCCGTTTCCTCACCGGTCTGGTGTTCCAGTACCCGGAGTACCAGCTGTTTGAGGAGACTTGCTATAAGGATATCGCCTTTGGCCCCAGAAACATGGGGCTGGACGAGGCCGAGATCGACAGGCGGGTGCATGAAGCAGCGGACTTTGTCGGCCTGGATGAGGCGCTGCTGCAGCGCAGTCCCTTTGAGCTGTCCGGCGGCCAGAAGCGCCGGGTGGCCGTGGCGGGTGTGATGGCCATGAAGCCCCGCATTCTGGTGCTGGATGAGCCTGCCGCCGGGCTGGACCCCGAGGGCCGGGACGAGATCCTGTCTGAGGTCAAGGAGTACCACAAAAAGACCGGCACCACCGTGCTGCTGGTCTCCCACAGCATGGAGGATATTGCCAAGTATGCGAACCGTGTGCTGGTGATGAGCAATAAGAAGATCGCCATGTACGACACCGTGGAGAACGTGTTTGCCCGTGCGCCCGAGCTGCTGGCGCTGGGCCTGAGCGTGCCGCAGGTCACAAAGATCTTCCTCAAGCTGCGGGAGATGGGGGTGGATGTTCCGGCGGATGTTTACACTGTGCCCTATGCCGTCAAGATGATTTTGGAAGCCAAGAAGCGCCGGGACGCAGGCGAAAGCCTTGTGCTGCCCCGTGTGGATGCAAAGAAGGGGGGCGCTGCCACATGCTGAGAGATATCACCATCGGCCAGCACTTCCCGGGCGACAGCCTTGTGCATAAGTTCGACCCCCGCATGAAGCTGGTGCTGACCATCGTCTACATCATCCTGCTGGCCGGCTGCCTCATCTGGGGTATATACGAAAGCTACACCGAGAAGAGCAAGTCGCGCATGGCACTCTCGTTCATACTCACCATTGCCATGCTGGGTATCCCCTTCTACGGACATGGCAGCAGTTCCGTTGTCATCGGCATTATCGTAATCGCCGCCTTGTGGCTGTACCTCAGCCCGAAGACGCAGGCGCGAATGAAAGAGAAATACCGCGTATCGGCACGCACGCTGAACACCTCGCTGCTCTGCACCATGATGATTGTCATCGGATATTCCTCGTATGCACTTATCGTCATCCGCTCCACCGCCAACACGCCGATGGACCAGAACTCTCCGGAGGACATCTTCACACTGGGCGAATACCTGGGACGCGAGCAGTATGGCACACGCCCGTTGTTCTATGGCCCTGCCTTCTCCTCGCAAGTGGCGCTGGACGTGAAAGACGGTTACTGCGAACCGCGCATCAAGTACAACGGCACGAAGTTCATCCGCAAGGAGAAAGCTACACCCGATGAAAAGGATTCGTACATCGAAATCCCCGGACGCATTGAGTACGAATACGCCCAGAACATGCTGTTTCCGCGTATGTACAGCAGTGCCCACACACAACAATACCATGCCTGGCAGGACATCAAGGGTTACGATGTGCCCTATGACAAATGCGGCAACATGATTATGGTAAACATGCCCACACAGTGGGAAAACATCAAGTTCTTCTTCTCCTACCAGCTCAACTGGATGTACTGGCGCTACTTCATGTGGAACTTCGCCGGACGCCAGAACGACATACAAGGCAGCGGAGAAATTGAACACGGCAACTGGATTACCGGTATCCCGTTCATCGACAACTGGCTGGTGGGCGACCAGAGCCTGCTGCCAGCCGAGTTGCGCGACAACAAGGGACACAACGTCTTCTACTGCCTGCCGCTGCTGCTGGGTATCATCGGCCTGCTGTGGCAAGCCTACCGCGGACAGAAAGGCATCCAGCAATTCTGGGTGGTGTTCTTCCTATTCTTCATGACCGGTATCGCCATCGTGCTCTATCTGAACCAGACTCCGAGCCAGCCGCGCGAACGCGACTACGCCTACGCCGGTTCGTTCTACGCCTTTGCCATCTGGATTGGTATGGGTGTGGCAGGACTGATTCATGCCACGCAGAAATTAATAATGAATAATGAAAGAATGAAAGCGATGCCGAAAGAGAAGCAGGAAGCCCTTTCATTCCTTAATTCTTTAATTCTTTCATTAATCTGTCTCCTTGTCCCCGTGCAGATGGCAAGCCAGACCTGGGACGACCACGACCGCAGCGACCGCTACATGGCACGCGACTTCGGGCAGAACTATCTGATGTCCCTGCAAGAAAGCGGTAACCCGATTATCTATACCAACGGCGACAACGACACCTTCCCCCTCTGGTACAACCAGGAGACCGAAGGTTTCCGCACCGACGCCCGCACCTGCAACCTCTCGTACCTGCAGACCGACTGGTACATCGACCAGATGAAGCGTCCTGCCTACGACTCTCCTTCCCTCCCCATCACGTGGGACCGTATGGAGTACGTGGAAGGCACCAACGAATACATCCCCATCCAGCCGGAATACAAGAAGAGCATCGACCAGCTCTATGCCGAAGCCGAAAAGCAGGCACTGGGCGGTAATCCCGAAGCGCTGGTAAACGTGAAGAAGGAATTCGGCGACAACCCGTATGAGCTGAAGAACATCCTGAAGCACTGGATACGCGCCCCCAAGGACAACGACCTGAAGGTGATTCCTACCGACAGCATCGTCATCAAGGTGGACAAGGAAGCCGTGCGCCGCAGCGGCATGATGATACCGGGCGATTCAATCCCCGACTACATGCACATCTCGCTGAAAGGCAAACGCGCCCTCTACAAGAGCGAGCTGATGATGCTCGAAATGTTGAGCGAAGCCAACTGGGAACGCCCCATCTACATCGCCGTCAGCGTAGGCAGGGAGAACCAGCTGAACATGGAGAACCACTTTGTTCAGGAAGGTCTTGCCTACCGCTTCACTCCGTTCGACACCGGCAAGACGGGCGTGACGATAGACTCCGAAAAGATGTACGACAATCTGATGAACAAATTCAAGTTCGGCGGCATCGACAAGCCGGGCATCTACATCGACGAGAACGCCATGCGCATGTGCCACTCTCACCGCCGCATCTTCTCGCAGCTCGTGCAGCAGCTGATGCGCGAAGGCAAGAAGGACAAGGCAAAAGCTGCCCTGAACTATGCCGAAAAGGTGATTCCCGCCTACAACGTGCCTTATGACTGGCAGAACGGAGCCGTACAGATGGCCGAAGCCTACTACCAACTGGGCGAAACCGCCAAGGCGGACGAGATGATGAAAGCCCTTGCTGACAAGGCTGTAGAGTACCTGACCTGGTATCTGAGCCTGGACGACAACCGCTTCATGATTTCTACCCGTGAATTTGAATACCACTGGGCTGTACTCGATGCCGAGGTGAAGGCCATGAAGAAGTACAACTCCAAGCTCGCCGAAATCTACGAGCCGAAGGTGGAAGAACTGTATAATATGTATGTGGACAGAATGAAGGAGTGAGAATAAGGATTAGGGATTAAAGGATTAGGGATTAGCCTGTGCAGTTCATCACTAATCATTAACCCCTAATCCTTAACCCCTAATCCTTAAAATCCCTAATCCCTTAATCCTTAATCACGTGTTTATAGAACAACCTCCTGAGTTTTTTCGCAAACTATATCCCGGTGCAGTCTGGAGGATGGACCCCAATGAAAAAGCCGTTTATCTGACTTTCGACGATGGCCCTATCCCCGAAGTAACTCCCTGGGTGCTCGACCTGCTGGATAAGCACAACATCAAAGCCACCTTCTTCATGGTAGGTGACAACATACGGAAGCATCCGGACGAATTCCGGATGGTCGTTGAGCGTGGGCACCGCATCGGTAACCACACCTTCAACCATATCCGTGGATTTGAATACACGGCCAAGAATTATCTGGGAAATACCGAACAGGCGAAGATTTTCATGGAAATGGGTGGGGACATCAATTGCAATGTGGAGAAGGTTCTCTACCCTCTCTTGTTCCGCCCTCCCCACGGCCATATGTTCGCCAACCAGTATCTCACGCTGAAACGAACCTACAAGATTGTGATGTGGGACCTCGTGACCCGCGACTACAGCAAGAAGCTGCGCGGTCCGCAAGTGCTTGCCAACGTGATGCGCTACGCCCGCAACGGCTCCATCATCACCTTCCACGATTCCCTGAAATCCTGGTGCAACGGAAACCTGCAGTACGCATTGCCGCGCGCCATTGACTTCCTGAAGGAAGAGGGATATGAATTCAAAGTATTATAAACTTGAAACAGCAGAAAGTTACCAACATCTGCTGTCACAATAAATTCTACATAAAATAAGAAGGGGTTGTCTCGGCAAAAGGCAACCCCTTACATTTTATAGGCTCATGTCCTGTTCCACAAGAATAAACAGATGTTTTATAATTACCAAGTAAATGTACATCTGTATTCATCCCACTGGTCTTTTACAACCAGTTCCGTAGGATAACTGTCGGAATTCAATGTCCATGTAAAATACATATCGGACACAGAGTCCTCGCCATTGTATGTATAATGCCCTACAAGCGGCAGATGTTTCGTAGCCTTACCAAGCATGCCTCCATAATAAGCATATATCATCTCGTCCATATCCACATCCAGTATTTCATCAAACAACATCAGGCAGCCCTTATTCTCGATAGGAGCTGTTATATTATCCGTCGTATAGTCTATGGCAGCACTATACTCCCACTCGTCATTGCTGTCGATAATTCCGTCACCATTGAGATCCCCACTAGCTACATAACGTGTGGAAGTCTTCACCACATCTCCATTCTTATAGGTGATGTTCGTTATTTCACCATCGCTTTCAGAGCGTTTCATTACAACCAGATGGCCTTCAGTGTCGTATTCCATCTCCCAAGTAAACTCATCGGCATCGGGAGTACCAGCGTGGTCTATTGAGTTGCAAAATTCCACATAACCATCGCTGTTGAGCTGCAAGTTCAGTTCTGTAACATCGCCCTCTTCATCCGTCACGGTGATTCTTGCTCGGTCCTTTGCAACATCTGCCTTTGTAGTAGCGGGAAAGTACTCAAAGACGGCTTTATCCCCATCCTCAGTTGTAATGTTCGTCACCAGCCCTTCTTCATTGTGAGAAATCGCCATGCCCGAAACCGACTTCGGAAGCCCTCCCGTAAACACTTGCGAAGGATTGACCACAGTGGCGGTGTTTTCGCCACCCTCACCATTCTCATTTTCGTCATCGTCACTGCAAGCAGTGAATCCCAAGCACAACGCCACACCCAACATGGAGGCAGCCATCATTTTAAACATTTTCATAAGTTACAAATCTTGTTTTATCCCCATCCCTCTAAGGAAAATCCATAATAACAAAAGTATAAGGAATGCCGTCCATATCTCACGACAACAAGACTCTGCCATTCAAACCCGGACAGATACTTTTGGCCATTTATCATTCCCAGACAAAGCTTAATATTTTTTGCAAAGTAATAAACTTTTCCTTTCACTCCTTGTCACTGAAAAAGGTGATTTTTCAGCCACATACAGAAAAAATTCAACATCTCCGATAAAAAGCAAAATGAATAAGACGTATATTTGCAACAACTAAGCACAGATTGAATTCCACTAAAATATACCGATATGAGGGTACGCCATACTAAGCTATTATCACTCCTCTTTTCTTTAACCACTATCCTGCTTCACGCCGGAGAAATACCAACAGACACTCTGTTGGCACACTTCTACAACCGGGCAGCCAATCTCATGGAAGAAGGACACTACGATGAAGCGCAACGTAGCTTCGACAGCGCCTTTGCCACCCGGAACGTAAAGCACTCCTTCATGTATCCCATCTTGCTGAACGAACAAGCCACACTGCTGGTCTATGTGGGAAAGACAGAAGAAGCCTTTGCCATGAAAAAAAATGTGCTCCCCTACCTGCCGCAGATAGATGATTTGGAAAAGCACATCAGCGTATACAACGATTTGGGCCTCCTCTACCGTCAGCACCAAATGAATGACTCTACACTCTACTATTACAATAAAGCACTGGACACTGCCTTGCAATACGGAGACGAAAGCTGGATAGCCCACATCTGCAACAATGTGTCCATCCTATACTTCAATATCAGGCAGCTGGACGAAGCCGAAAAGTATACCGACATGGCCGCCGAACATGCCGCCAGAACCGAAGACCCATTCGTAGCCTTCACCACCTGGCAAATCAGGGCAACCATAAAGGCTGAACTGAACAAGCTGGATGATGCTGAAAAATCCAACCGCAAAGCCTGGAACATTGCCTGCCACGGAGAGGGAAACGAAGACCTATGGAAGATACGCTGCCTGCCCGGCATGCTGAGACTCTTTGAACGAAAAGAACAACCCGATTCCATAGACCACTACTTGAAATTGGGGAACAAACTACTACAACGGGTACCATCCAACTCCATCGCTGCCATAGGATTCATACAATCGAGGGCAGCCACCGAAACAAACCGCAAAAACTATGCCCGCGCCTTGAAGGACTTCCACTGGCTGCGTAACCGGAAAACCGGTACCGAGCCCAAAACACTACTTACACAAATGGCACGATGCTACGATGCCTTGGGAAACCCCAAACTGGCCTATACCTATATGGATAGTGCCCGCATGTGGACTGATACGCTGGCACAGCACAATCTGACGCAACAAATGGCAGAATTCAACGTGAAATATCACACACAAGAAAAGGAATTGGAGATAGCCCACCTG
>OHFY01000763.1_pt1 | contig 12233 bp, 13 predicted proteins | sample 1567681 | NCBI WGS metagenome assembly OHFY01 (sample SAMEA3879512, study PRJEB24766) | human gut metagenome | biome: human-associated habitat; feature: feces | place: USA | collected 1985/1987 | reverse complement strand
TTTGTGGAGTAATATTCTTTACCTCTAATACGTGCGTCTGTTCCGTTACTACCGTCCTCTTTCTTGGTTTTCTCAATCAGACGCTTTCGGGCAGTAAAATATTATTATATTGATCATTGAATAGAAATGCTGTATCATTCAATGACAGTTTTTGTAGCTTCTCTTTGCATATCCTTGTTGGCTCCACGGAATTCGATATTGGCATTCGTTATAATAAAACTCGATACGCTGTTCTATCATTTCATATAAGAGATCGAATTGTTCAGGACTACAATATTGCATATCAAATTCTATAGATTTTACCCATTGTTTATGTAATTTAGGAAGCATTAAACAATCATCACTCTCATCACATATCAATAAATAACGATAGTATTTATCTGCCATTCTCCGCAACCTTACATATTGATATTTTGCAGTAACCGCATCCATATATCGGTTAGAGAATCCTATGTATTTTTGATAGTTATAGTATGTATGCAACCAACACGTATCTTGAGCAAATTCTAATGCCAATTTGGGACAAATGCGATCAATATAGGGAAATCCATCTACTGATGTTATCAACCGTTCTTTATATGGTTGAAATATTTTTTCAAGAGAATCCACAAAAGCCGCAGCATATTTATTTTCATAGCATTGATGAATGGAACTCGTATCTAAGGCTCGATGTGTATATTCTTCTTTATCAAAAAAGATTTTTGCTTTTTCTTTACATCTGACGAAAACACGAATCGAATCTAAATTTTCTGTTTCGCCGTTGAAATTCTGTGTAACATCGTCCAATATTGCATCATTACTCGGTTGCGATTGAATTCCGCACCCAACAATCAGTAGTGCAAGTATTAGTATGCAGTTCTTCATCTTCTGTGACGCAATTATGAAAACCTCTGTTTATTCCTTTAAAAAATATGTCACTTTATAGCATCCATTTCCTCGATTTTATTATCAACAGCTTGCAATGCGCCTCGTAATGCCTCTTTATTGTCGCTGGTTCTTATCTCCTTTACCAAGTATGCTTTCAGTTGTAGTAAAGTTTTGAGTGATTCAGATATATCCCCTTGGGCTTTATAAATTCCAGCCTTGTACATCATACTTGCAGAATAAGCTATGTTGCCAGTTGTTACGGTCGATAAGATTTTAGGTAGTTTATCCGCTAAATCAAATGCATTATCCCACATCTTGGCGACACAATAGTGATCGGCTAAATTCATCGCCAAATCAGCATAGTGTTCTGGGATATATTGTTTCCCATTTACGCCAATCATTCCCTCTGTCAATATAAAATCAAGCTCTAAATCTCGAATAATCAATTCGTAAGCCTCTTGCTCTGGCAGTAAATTGGTTGCCATTCCTGCAATTATTTCATAATGAAATAGATAACGAGCTGTGGAATGTTCCAATGCAATCAAAAAATAACCTCTATTCTTATCTGCTCGATAAAGCTCGAATGCCTCTTTAATTTTTTCTTCATTGCACAATCGAATAAACGTATGCCATACTAAATCCGCAGAATCTCGCATCTGTTGCATAGCCTTTGCATCGAAATCATCGCCTTCCAATAATTGAGCGACTTCATCCTGCGTTTTGGATGTATCTCCTATTATTGCTCGGCTCATGTTGTCCAACTCAATCAAACGAGCGGCAATTTCATTCGTGGGCTTTATAGGCCATTCTTCTGTATTGGGTTGATTTCCACACCCTACAGTCAGTAAGGCGAATATGGAGAGTAAGTAGGTTTTCATCTTAATAATTCCACTTTATCTCGGTGACAAACTTTTCTGAAAAGTATATATTTATAGACCCTTTTATAAACCTTGTCACGGTTCGTTGTGAATAGGTTTTCATCTTCTGTGACGCAATTTTGTAAATATATCCATTATATAGCCTGTGAAAATTATGTCACCAACGAACAAATAAACTTTCTCCAACGAATTGCTCAATTGGAGAAAGTCTATATGTTCCTTGTTCTATTTTTGTTTGATAATCAATTTTGAATTGATATTGTCAATAGTAACCGTTCCGAACCGTTCCAGAACTGTCTGGCCGAGTAATAGCGGAGCCTGCTGGTTGTGGACAACCGAAGCATCAACATTACGCAGAATGGCATCGCCAATCTTGATTTCACGCAGACGGATTGTCGTACCCTCGTGAATCTCGCCAGTTGCCACGCTGTAATATTCTTTACCCTTAATATCGTCTGATTTTAAATAGCCATTTTTAAGCATGAAATTAGCTTCCACCGAGGAGATTGTAACCGTACTTGCTCCCGTATCGAAAAAGAATTTTAAAGGCAATTCATTAATCGTACAGGGTATTTCATAAAGTCCGCTATGCATCTTTTTCATCTGTATCTCGGAAATCGTTTCAATCTTATCTTCTGCCTGTTCATCATCGGCTTCTATTCGAATAGGTTTTGCCTTATATTCTTCAATTAGATGCTTAAATTCGGGCAGTTCCCGAATTGCATCCATATCGTCATCATGTTCGATATGTGCAAACGAGCGATAACCATTTTCAAAGGCTTTGCGAAGTGCTGCAACAGATTCGTCCAAACGTCCCATGCGTGCCAACAGACATGCTTTATCGTAAAGGCCACCGCTTTCTATTGAATCGGCAGCAATTATTTTATCCATCCATTCGAGGGCTTCGGCCTCCCGCCCTAAAAGGTGGAGAGCATATTGGCGGCAACTGCCACTTCGGGCAACGGTATCTTGTCTTATTACCTCATTGAAATCGGCATCGGCTTTCTCTTTTTCTCCACGTTTCAGATACAATTCACCTCGTGTTAAAAAAATGTAAGGATAACTTTTATCGACATCAATTCCCGCATTGTAATCTTTCATTGCCGAATCATCATCGCCCGATAACTCATAGCACCAGCCCCGCTTGTAATAGGGATAGGCATTAGTCGGTTCAAGTTCTACCCCTTTCGTAAAATCAGCTATCGCCTCTTTATATTGCCCGCCCTCACGGTAATAATCGGCACGGGTAATAATCGCATCATAATCTTTGCCATCCCCCAATTCAATGCACTTGGTTATGTCCGCAATGGCTCGTTCTGTATCTCCTATTTCGTTGTAGCATTCGCTCCGATTGTAGTAGATTGGGATGGAACTTCCGAATTCCTGTTCCAGTTGATTGTAATATTGAATGGCATTTGCATAATCATGGCCCCACTTGTATATATGGATACGTAACTGTTTCCATGAGTAATCGTTATTTGTTTGAATTCGGGACTGTACTTTGGCTAATGCGTAACTCAAATGTTTGCCCATAATTGATTTCAGCAGGTGATGTCGTGGGTCATCCGATTTTTCAAAATAGATTACAGCGTCATCAATTGCCTTGTCCGTTTCACCCATTTTATCATAAATCTGCATCCGATAACAATAGGTTTCCTCGTAGTCAGCATCATATTTTTCGCATTTATTGACCAATTCCAATGCTTTATCATATTCCTTACGGGCAATCATATTGCGGATAAGGCCAATCATGGCGACCTGATCGGCTTCATCATGTTTCAACATCTGCCAATAGTCTGCATCTGCATTCGCATAATCCTTTAAATCGTAATAAATCTGTGCTCGTTCATAAAGAATATCGTAAATATCCGTTGTGCCTTTCTTGTCTTTCAACACTAATTTGTAAGCGGTATCATAGTCGGCAAGTGCTTTGTCGAAATCTTCCATATCGTAATATGCGCGGGCACGTCCCCAGTATATAGTGTATTTAGGGAATATCCCACCTTTTTTATAGTATTTTATAGCAAGGTTCATATCCGAAAGTGCATTTCCGTATTTCTTTTGTTTAAGGTATAAAGTTGCACGAACTACCCTTGCATCGGCATTGTCGGGAGTTTCTTGAAGCTGTTGGTCGAGGCATTCCATCACTTCTTTTTCATCACCGTTATTCTGCATTAGGTCGATGGCTTTTTGCAGGTGGTAATCTGACGGCTGTTTTTGACCATAGCCGTTGTATGCTCCTGCACATAAAAGCAGAATGATAAGTAAGTAGTTTTTCATATAGTTACTTGTGGTTTGCATTCATCATTTAATCGTTTGGATAGTCTGACCAACTTTTTCAAAGAGCCTATATAAAGGCCCCTTGAATAAGTCAGTCCTAAATTAGATAGCTATCAATATGTTAGAATTATATCCTTTTTGTCAGTCGAATAATAATATTTGTACATTGGCGCACTTTCATCTTTCTGTTTTCCGACGAGAATAAAGAATGCTTTAGCGTTATAAGCTATGACATATTTTTCCGAACTTTGGGATGTGTGGCATTGAAATAAAATTTCTTTTGAACTTAAAACTTCTTTCCCCTCTACATAGAACATCTGATTGCCGACACGGATAGTATAATTGGGCTTATCAATGGTGATGGATATGTTTGATTTTGTTTCATTCGTTTTGCTCCCGTTTTGATAAGTGACGACCTTACTTGCTTTGAGGGTACAGGTTTTCCAATCGGCACTTTGTGCCCAAGCGCAAGAATATAGAAACATTAAAACGAATAAAAATAGAATCTTTTTCATCGGTTATTCTTTTTTGCTAAATTCTTCTATAATGCCCCAAATTATTCCGCCGATTGTGGCAAGTACATAAGGGCCAATAATGATAAGAGCAATGATTCCAAGAATTTTCATTGTTTAGAATAGATAGCTTTTCATAGTACAAATTCCCAACTTGCATCTTTAAGCATCAATTTTTTACATAGGTCAGATGCTATTTTACTCCTCTGCCCGTTAATTCTGGCACTATCCAATATATTGCATATCATGTGGCCTTTCTCATGGCCAAATTCATAGTTAGGCATAAGAAAATCTAATGCGTATTTTACGCCTTCGTTAGCCATTAGCCATAAATCTTCGGGGTCTGCATATTGTTCTTTCAACTCCTTCATATAAATTGTTTCATCCTCTTGGCTTATTTCAAGAGAACAAATTTTGCGCATTTCTATTTGCATTGTTGTTGCCAGATTTAAAAAATCAGCTCCCAGATGTTCCTTGCGCTCCTTATTACCAAATACTGTATTTTCAACATATATTAGAGTTCCACAATAATTCATCATATCCCATTGGATATTAAACTGCTTATGCTTAATTGCAGGGAATGATGTTAGTAAAGTAGAGTGCCACACATTATGGCAAAATCTACAAAGAGCCTTTTGTTCTTTTAATGTAAACATGATACGTAAGTAAGTTTTAGCTATTCCAACCCTCAAACAGCGGTTAGTAGTAAAAAGAAAGCGCAGGGTTGTACGCTTATTTATGATGTTAGGCTCTGGTAAGCCCTGCGATAAAATAAGCAACAACCCCACGCTCGTATCCGTATGGATATGGCGGGAGATTAGGTCTGCTTATTCTCATCGCAATTAAATTTACCAGATTCAACATCGAGAATAAACTTACGCTTCCGTAGTTCGTATGTTCCACAAATTTAGGAAACATTTTCGGAAAAACACATAGACCTAACTCCTTTTCGGGGTTGTTGCCCTTATTTTTGATTCTATGGTGCTGGCATAGCCTTATTTATTTAGTCATTACATAAAAACAGACCTTGCAGTCGGTTGTCAGTCCGTCTGCAAAGTCTGCCGTTCGTGTCATTCGCTCCAATCGTTGTATTCGTCGGTCGGATAGAAATCGGGAAAGAGGTCGTGGAAATGGAATGCGAAAAACGCCATGTCGGTACACATCGTCTGACGAAAGCATGTACCCATTGCAAAATCTTCGTCGTAAACATTGTAGTCTACACATCCGAACACGATGCTTTGACGACCGATTTTCTTCTCGCCCTCTGTAAAGCCGATGTAATAATAGGATTTTTGTCCTGTCCTGCGGTTGAATCGTCGGTTGAAAAGAATCGAATCCTTTTCAATTGTGTAGGCAAGATGATTACGCTCCAATAGCCGCCGAACGGATTGCATCGACAACTCTACATTCTTGACTGTCCCCATTTTTTGAATGTTTTGATTTATGATATAGTCGGGACAGGATGGGGGACCCGTTTTGAAGCGTAATAATCTATGTCGTGCTACATGGTTTTCTTGCCTTTATTTTGTTGTTTCTGCAAAAGTAAATAATCGGATTCAGATTTGCAAGGGGAATCAGTCGATTCCCCCGCAAATTCTCTGAATTACATGATCCATGTAAATCGCCTGTCCGCTGGATTGCCTGCCCCACCAATAGCAACCGTATTCGTCGATGATTACCTCGCCTTGCGCTTTCAGTCGTTCGGCCAGCCAAGAATCAATCAGCCACCATTCCATGACATCTCCCAGGAACGGATAAAGATATTCTTCGGAAATAAGGTTTGCCCGTATCATTTCCTCGATAACCGTGCTTTGATTCTTCAAAACACAATTCTGTACTACTCGTTGCGCATTCATATAATCGGTTGTTGCGAGTTCATGCGTATTAGCCATCGGTTTGCAAAATTTGTGTGGTCAGCCTGTCGTTCCTCGGTGCAATTCTCCATTCCGTTTTCTGTTGGGTACGCACTATGCGATTCAATGCGGAGAGTTTTGTTGCAGTAATAGTACGGGATAAACTGCTTTGTACTTGTGTCAAATGCAAAATTCATTTCTGTATTTTGCGCAAGTTTACCTTTAGATTCGTAGTATTCTACCAGCGAAATAAGGTTGTACTTTCCATTGCGCCCAATCATTGCGGCACGTAAGCGTGTATAAACTCCGTTTCCGTGGTCGATTCTGTAAGCCCGCACGGCTAACAAGGCTTTCAGAATTTCTGTCGCCCTTTCATTTAATGTTTTCATGGTCTGTAAAGTTTAGAGTTATTCCCCATTACTTGTAAAAAGACAACTCCATTCATAACCAACTAAAAAGGGCGACATATCTCCATGTAAGAATAGCTTTCCGATTCTATATAATTCCGATAATTTTATGCTGTTAGATGGTTTCGGGCATAAATAGGGGGTGGTCTGTTTTATGTGGAATCCTATTAAATGGGAGGGATAAAAATTCGGTTTCCCATCCGAAAAGGGGGAGGGGTGAAAAATAGGGATTGTCCGCTCGGTCGGGGTATCTCGGTTTGTTTGTCTGCGAGTGACAACCTTTTCAGAAAAGGATATTTTATAGACCCTTTCACAAAGTTTGTCACCTTTTTGTTGCGGGACAATTTCGGCATAAATCGCACGATATGTGGAATGGATGATAAATAGGTTTACCCAAAACTACCCTATAACAGAAAGAATCGCTATCTTTGCCGAAAAGCAAGTGTACCATGTCTTATAAACCGCCTTACACCATTACGCCGAAGATCACGAATTTGGTTGCACAAATCAGCGAAGCAATCGGCGGCTATTATGCGCACGAAAATCTGCGTCTGCATCGTGTCAATCGAATCAAAACGATTCACGGGACGCTGGCTATTGAGGGCAACACGCTTTCGACGGAGCAAGTTACGGCGGTATTGGAGGGAAAACCCGTCGTTGCTCCTATTAACGAGGTGCAGGAAGTGCGCAACGCCCTTAAAGCGTATGAGTTGCTCGATATGCTTGACCCCTGTAAAGTCGATGATCTGTTAAAGGCTCACGCCACGATGGAGGCGGGATTGATCGACGAAATCGGTTGTTTCCGCAAAGGCGGTGCGGGTGTGGTGTCGGGGAAAACGGTTATCCATTATGCGCCCGATGCCGAACGTGTGCCGTTTCTCGTAAACGATCTGTTCGAGTGGTTGCGCATCACGGATGAACACCCGTTGATCGCAAGTTGTGTCTTTCATTATGAATTCGAGTTTATCCATCCGTTTGCGGACGGTAACGGTCGTACGGGGCGATTGTGGCAGACCTTGATTTTGAGCAGGTGGCGGCCTATCTTCAAAAACCTGCCGATCGAAAACATTGTATATAAGTATCAAAAGGAGTATTATAAGGCGATTGCCGTAAGTGGCGGTAAAGCGGGTTGCACGCCTTTCGTCGAGTTTATTTTGGGGGTAATCGCCGAAACGCTCACTACCCAAGAAACTACCCGAAAGACTACCCAAGAAATTATTTTGGAAGCCATCGCCCGCAACCCCAGCATTACACGGGCGGAGCTGGCCGAGGTTGTCGGAATCTCACCCGACGGTGTGAAATATCATTTGCAGAAACTCACCAAGTCGGGCAGGCTCAAACGGGTGGGGTCTACACGCCGCGGAGAGTGGGTGATCGAGTGACAGGAATTCCGAAAAAGGTACTTTTATAGATCCTTTTCAAAAGTTTGTCACCGACCTGTTTTCACCCGTTACGGGCTATATGATCCGCTTTCCCAATTCGATGAACCGTTGTTTGTTGGTGCGCACCTCCCTGTACTCGAAATATATTCCGATCATCTTTGCCGTCACTTTTTTGCGGTAGGGGATGCCGAGCCGCATAATCAGGTCGTTCATAAAACGATTGACGACGCACACGGGTAGCTTGTCGCCCGTTTTCAGTCGGTCGTACACCTCCCCGCAAACTTTTTCCGAGGTCAGCAGTTGTTGGCTTTCGTTTTCCTGTATCTGTTTGCCGATTTCGTTCATGTTGTAGTTGTGCCGTTCGATCTCTGCCGCTCCGAGAGCATAGTAGGCATCCACCATCATCGGCACTTGGTTCTGAATCTCCTCGCGCAGAAAGTAGTATTCATTCCACGTTCGGTTTTGTTCCAGTATCTCCAACTGCCGCACGATTTCGCGGAACAGGTCTTTCATTTTCAATCGGGGATTTATGCGTTGCAGTCGGTCGCAGTCCGACAACGGATAGATATGTTCGGCGCAATTTGTGTGAAATGCTTTCGCGTACTCCTCCCGCACCAGTTCGGCGTCGGTGTAGTACCGCTTGATCCGCTCGTCGTCATAGGCGTTGTCCCACATGAACCAGTTGCGCGTTCCGTCGGCGTTCATGAACCGTTTGTAGTCCATTCCCTCCAATGCCTGCGCACGGGTATCGCAACCCGCCCCCGACGCTTCGATTTGCAGGACTTGTTTGTAGACCGCTTCGCACTCCTCCAACCTCGTGGCGATCTCCTCCCGCGATTTGCAGGGCATCTCCTTGTTGGTGCTGAAAATATGCGCGGCATCCTCCACGCCGTTGCGGAAGCGTCCGACGATCTGCACGGCTTCGGTCGTGGGGTCGATGACGGTGTGCGCCGCAAACGAAAGGTCGGTTACGATCAGCACGCAGGCTGTTGTCGGCAGTTCGATGTCCACCGCCGAAAAGAAACGGCTCGTGAAAAAGTTGATTTCATCCAGTTCTTCGAGCGAGGAGTAAGCCCGCGAAAAATCCCGCTTGCGGAGTTTCTTCACACTCTCGTAACTGCAAAAGACCTTGCACCGTTTTTCGATCTTATAGGTGCAGATCATGCAGTGGATCGTATCGGTCGAGTTCAGAAAGATGCAGAGCGGATGCCCTTTGCCTTTTACCTGTCCCATAAGGGTACGCACCCAGCCGACGGTGTTGTTCGTATGTATGAGCAACATTTTCGGCTTGTGGTCATAGGTCGGGCGGAGTATCTTCATCGTAAAGCCCTGCTGCTCGAAACGGGGATCGGACGGAATGATCGGCGTCGCAGAAACCATCGCCTTTTGCTTGCATCGGAAAAAATCATCCATCGGGAGCGTGATAGAGCCGCGGTAGCCTGCATCCTGTATCGTGCGTTCGCACTCGTCGAACAGCATGAACCATTCACCGTGCATATCCGTATGCGTCTGCACCATCGCCGAGCGGACTTTGGGGAAACTTTCGGGCGTGGTCATGATTTTCAGATAGCCGTCGTTGTAGTTCGTGTTCAGAAAGTCGATGATGTCCTCGGTCGTTACGCCCTCGAACACGCCGAGTATCTGCGGGTGCTTTTTTAGCTTGCCCTCGATAACGGGAACATTCGGCTCGATGATGACGGAGTGTCGGGGCGCATTGATTTCGGCATAGGTCGCACCGCATCCCGTGACGGTCTTGTTGATGATCGAATTGGTAGGTATTTCGGGCATCACGGCATCGAACCGCTGGCCTGCATTTATTGTGATATATTCAATCTTCATCTAATTGTTTGATTTGTAATTAAAAAAACTTGGGGAGCGAGCGGTGAAACCCGCTCCCCTCGTTCAGCAGTTTAGTTCAGCAGGTCGGTGATGTCCTCCATTGCCTCGGCAGGCATTACGACTTTGCCGTTGGAAAAGTGGTACTTTTTGGCAAGGTAGCCGATGCCCTCCTCGCTCTCGTTGTACTCCTCGGAGGTGATCGGGGTCAGTTTCTCCACCTCGGCGGCCACCTCTGCCAGCCACTCGGACTGACAGCAGATTTCACGGTCGGGTTCAAACTCCGTTACTTCGGGCAGCTCCTTGCCCATCAGGAACGCCATCAGGTAGTTCCAGATTTGGGCGTTCAGCAGGAGTTTGCCATCCAGTTCGGTGTACCCCTTACGGATTCCGAACCAAACATATCCGCATCCAGCCACGTCTACACGGGTGGTCACGATCAGGGTGGTAGCCCCTGCCGCAATCGCTTTCGCCAGCGTGCGGAACATTTTGGCGTTCCCTGCGGGCTTGATTTTGATAATGCGGAGGTTCATTTTCTCCTCCTGCTCCTCGGCGGCTTTGATTTCCGCCATCTTTGCCTCGTGTGCGATTGTCGAGGCCATCATCTCCTCTGCGCGGTTCCCAGCTACCTGCTGCGATTCCGCATTTTTTGAAATTTCATTCATTTGTACTTTATTTAATTTGTTATTTACTGTTTCGATAATTTCTACATTCGTATTCATGGCTTTAAAATTTAATAGTTTTTTATGCCGCCTCTTTTGCAGGCTGTCGGCTACTCCCCGAATCACTCGAATAACCGTACGCTTTATTCGCGGATTCTGGCTATTGAACCTGCATAAATCCGACCTTTGGTGCCTTGGCGAAATATAAATAATAGCCAGCGAAAACTGACCTATTCATTACCTTTGCTGTCGAAAATATTGCAAAATATGTCAGGGAAAATATTGTAAATCCGTCTGTTATGACAAAATGGCAGGTGTCATGACACTGGCAGATTTTTGGCAGAAAAAAGAAAGGGAACCGCGATAAACGGCTCCCTTAAATGGTATGGTTATATAGTCCGATCAGTCCAATAGCGGAAAATCAAAATCCTGCATGATAACCTGTCTTTGCAATGGTATCGGTCTGAATCGTGGTGCTTGGTTCATAGCCGATCGTTTCAGATAGGCGGCAAGGTCGGCGCGGATTACTTTCGGGTCGTATTTGCCGCTCTCTCCTTTATTATTGGGATAACAACCCGTGACGCGTGTATAGTCGTGAATGAGTTGGCATAATTCGTTCGGCATATTGGGCTGGCTGGGGATTGCGTTTTCTTCATGGAGCATTCGGTAAATGCCGTATGCAACTGCCGAATAGATGGCATTCTTCTTTTCTCGCCCCGCAGACGGTTTGCGCCGTTGAATATCCTGCCGTGCTTCCTCGGCTGTCTGTACTTCGGGAAAATAGCTTGCAAGTTCCTTTTTAATCAGACGGAATAACCAGTTATTGCTGTTTGGAATAGAAATCTGTTCCGCTTCCCCATTATTGGTGCGAATTGTGATGGCGGTCTGTTTGTTGCTTTTAAGTGTCCGTGCCTCCATTTGCTCCATAAAAAGCAATAGGTGCGCCCATTCGCTTTGGTATATGTCCCAAGTATGAAACTGAACAAGGTCATTGTATTCGTTTTCGTCGATCTGCTGTTCGCGGATGCAGTAGGCCACCAGCAATAGGGCTTCCTCTATTATCGGGGTAATTGTCCCGTAAGAGTTGATAAGCGACAACAAATCATGGCATTCGAGGTGTCGAAACGGCAAAACCAGATTGCAATCCTCTTTAATGCTGTACTTTACGATATTACCCTCTCGGTGAGGTATCAGACATTTGGCATTTGAAAGTTCTTTGTTGAAATAACCTGCCGTGATGCCGAAATATTTTTCCAGTAAGGGCAGGCAAGCGGTGAAATATTCGGTTGTTACGGGGTAAAAGGTTTGTTCTTCTTGCATAGGAGTATCTTTATAAAGACGAATTTACAAAATTTCGCATTCTGACGCAACCGACGACCGCAGAAAAAAGAAAAGGGACTACCCGATGCAAGCGGATAATCCCTTAAAGAGTAGGACCAACTTTGACCGAGGGGTTATTTTAAGACCCCTCGGAAAAGTCGGTCCGAGTTTTTGTCATAGCAAGTTTTGCATGGCCGCATCTATCTGCGAGTTCTCGAATGAATCGAGGTAGATTT
>OHFY01000731.1_pt1 | contig 12636 bp, 9 predicted proteins | sample 1567681 | NCBI WGS metagenome assembly OHFY01 (sample SAMEA3879512, study PRJEB24766) | human gut metagenome | biome: human-associated habitat; feature: feces | place: USA | collected 1985/1987 | reverse complement strand
TCCACAGTCGCTGTTTTCTGCGCGGCTCTTTTCCTCACCGGTTTTTTCGCCAACCTTACCGGCCGGCGGCCATAAGCAGAAAAAGCTCCGTTTTGTTTTCGTTCCTTGGCGTTCCTTTTTCGCACCTTATGATTTGCTTTGAAGCTCCGCTTGCCGCGCCGCGAGGGCTTTTTTCAGGCGGCATAAGTCCCCGCGCCCGGCGCGCTGTTGTCCGGCATGACCGCTAAGCTGTCCGGCCCGGCTTAAGGGCCGCTTGGACTATGCTCTTGACGCCGGCGTAAAAGCAAGGGAACGGCGGCAGGAAGCCTTTTCGGAACACAAAACAATGATACCACGATACGCCGCAAAAGCGGACTTCCGTCCTGCATGGAATCGCAAATCCATTCTGTTTTGCTCCCATGCTTGCTCAGGCGTCGGAAATCTTCGGCTTCGCCTGCCCTGCGATTATTATACCACAATCCTCTCTCAGAAAGAATCTCCTGCTCACAAAAAAGCACCCGGCGCTTTTTAGGCATGAACCGCCTGAAAAGCGCCGGGTGTTCTCGTCTTTTCCTATAAGCTTGGCTTCCATTCTTGGCGGCCCGCGCCTGCGGCCCTTTACCGGTTCGACCAGATTTCCTCATAATACTGGCGGATCGTCCGGTCGCTGCTGAACTTTCCAGCGTTGGCCATATTCAAATAGCACTTGCGGTAGAAAAGCTCCGGATTCTGATACTCCCGGTTGGCCCGCAGGCGGGTCTCCTGATAGGAATCAAAATCCTTGAGCAGAAAATAGTGATCCGGCTGGTGCCAGGACGCACCCTTCAGCAGCGCGTCGTAAAGCTCCCGGAACATACCGGTACCGCCGTCGGAAAAGGTGCCGTCCACCAGGGAATCCACTGCCCGGCGCAGCCGGGGATTGCTTTGGTAAAGCTTAACGGGGTCGTAGGACTCCCTGATTTTCTCAATTTCCTCAATTCTGGCCCCGAAAATATAATTGTTATCCTCGCCGGCCTGCTCCACGATCTCGATGTTGGCGCCGTCATAGGTTCCTAAGGTCACAGCGCCGTTGAGCATAAATTTCATGTTGCTGGTGCCGGAGGCCTCTGTTCCCGCCGTGGAAATCTGCTCTGAAATCTCCGCCGCCGGCATCAGCTTTTCCGCGTAGGACACCCCGTAATTGGTGAGGAACAGAACCTGCATCCGACCCCGCACCGCCGGGTCGCCGTCGATCAGCTTTGCAATCTCGCTGATATATTTGATGATCCCCTTGGCTCGGAAATATCCGGGCGCCGCCTTGGCGCCGAACAGGAACAGGGTAGGTGTAAAGCCTGCGATCCGGCCCTCCTTTAGCCCGTAATAAATATCTAAAATGGAAAACGCGTTCAATAACTGCCTCTTATACTCATGAAGCCGCTTGGCCTGAACGTCGAACAGGAAGTCCGGGCTGACCGTTACCCCTTCCACCTTTTCAATATAGTCCGCCAGTACCTGCTTATTGCGGCGTTTAATTTCTCCAAAGCGCCGGAGCGTCTCCGGATCGTTCTGGAACCGCTCCATTTTCTTCAGCTGGTCCAAATGGGCGATCCATCCGGAGCCGATTCGTTCCGTAATGAACCGGGACAGCGCCGGATTGCATTGCAGCAGCCATTTCCGCTGGGTGATGCCGTTGGTCTTATTCTGGAATTTCTCCGGCGTCAGCTGATACCATTCCTTCAGCACGGATTTTTTCAGAATTTCCGTGTGGATCTGGGCCACACCGTTCACCGCGTGAGAGCCGTATACGGCCATCCGGGCCATATGCACCAGACTTCCGTCCATAATCAGATAAGGCGCCTGGGCCTGGCCGGTAATCCCCTTTTGCTCCAGCGCTTTCAGCAAAGACCGCTGGAGCATCATCACATAGCGGTACACCTGCGGGATCACAGAGCGGAACAGCTTCACACTCCACTTCTCCAGGGCCTCCGCCATGACCGTGTGGTTGGTATAGGCGAAGGTCTGCCGGATAATCGGGAACGCCTGCCGAAAGGACATTCCTTTTTCCTCCATGAAAATCCGCAGCAGCTCCGGGATCGATACCACCGGATGGGTATCGTTAAGCTGGATCGCGTACTCCTCTGAAAAATGGGAAAAATCGCCGCCATATTTTCCCTCATATTTTTTCACCAGATCCCGCAGAGAGGCGCTGCTGAAAAAGTACTGCTGCTTTAGACGCAGGCGCTTGCCTGCGTCAGTATCGTCGTTGGGATACAGAACCGCGGAAATCGCTTCCGCCCGGTTTCTTTCCTCATAGGCCTTATCATATTTCTGCTCATTGAACAGATCGAACCGGAATTCCTCCATCGGTTCCGCCTGCCACAGCCGCATGGTATTTACCGTTCTGCCGCCGTAGCCGATCACCGGATAATCATAAGGCACCGCCCAAACGCTTTGACCCTTGAAATCCACCCGGACCCTTTCATCCTCCCGGCGCACCGACCAGGGATCCCCGAAGCGCAGCCACCGGTCAGCCGTCTCCTTTTGGAACCCGTTCTCAAAAGATTGACGGAACAAACCATACCGGTAGCGGATGCCATAGCCGTTCATGGCAATGCCGTGGGTTGCGGCGGAATCCAAAAAGCAGGCCGCCAGACGGCCCAAGCCGCCGTTTCCCAGGGCGTCATCCTCGATTTCCTCCAGTACGGAAGCATCCACTCCGTTTTCCCGCAGCAGCTCTTCTGTTTGATCCGCCAGCCCTAAATTCACCAGGTTGCCGGAAACCAGCCGGCCCACCAGAAACTCCGCGGAAAAATAGCACACCTTTTTCCCTTCTTCAAGCCGCCCCCAGTTTTTTCTGGCCTGGCACATGGCGGCCGCAGAGACGCTGTGGTATATCTCCGTCGCATCCGCCTCCGCCAGAGCTTTGCCGTATTGCAGTCTGAGAAAGGATATCACATCTTTTTGAAATTGACTCATTTTGTTCCTCTTTTCTGTTTCACTGGTCATCAAAACAATCTATGTTTATTGTGGCGTAAAAAGTCAGGATTTTTCCGTAAAACCCGGGATATTTTCAGGAACATTTTACCAATTTCTTTTTGTGCTGTCAAGAAACGTCCCGGCCGCCGGAGCCCGGTATTTCCGGATTTTTTACAGACAGCGGCCCTTGAGGACCGGAAGCGGGGCCGAAAAACCTTTGGTATCAGCGCTTGTCAATTTTGAAAACCAGAGGTATACTACTAAATTGTAGAATCCTATCAAGTCAGGAGGTTCGGCCATGGTAACCATCACGGATATCGCCCGGCGGCTGGGCGTTGCGGTAAGCACGGTTTCTAAGGGGCTTAACGGCGCTAACGACGTCAGCGAAAGCACAAGGGCATTGATTTTAAAAACCGCTGTTGAGATGGGTTACGCCGGCCGAAAGGTGCAAAAATCCGGCGTGCGGAAGGTCTGCGTTTTAGCGGAAAGGGAAGAATTTCTTTCCGCTGGCCAATTCGGCTATGATCTGGCCATGGGGTTCCGAACTACGGCCGCCCAAAACGGCTGGCAAGCCGATTTGGCGCCCTTTCAGGGGCTTCTGTCCTCTCAGGAAGCTTTGGATACCTTTTTGCTCCGCCATAATTACGCCGGTGCATTTCTGATAAAGCAGCCGCTCGATTCTTTTTTTCAATCCAATTATTTAAAAAACTTAATTAATTCAGCCTTCCCATTGGTCTTTTGGGAAGAGGAATCCAACGGCCCCTGTTCAGGCAGTGTGGGAAGCGACCACAGGCGCGGCGTCTTTATGGCGGTAGAGCATCTCTGCCAGCTCGGGCATAAAAGAATCGCTCTATTGAACGGTTTGCCGGATTTTCCGTTATCCGGGCTGTGGGCTGCGGCTTATCGGGACGCTCTGGAGGTTCTTCAGCTAACGTATCACGACGCCCTGTATGCCGACTGCCGCGGAGAAGAAAGCGTCCGCCCCTTTGTGGACCGGCTTTTGTCCTTTGGCGCCACGGCTGTACTGTGCGCGGACAGTCAGGCTTCCAGCTCTGTGCTTGCCTGCCTGCGGGCGATGGGCCGCCGGATTCCGGAGGAGATCAGCGTGCTGGGGCTTAGCGGCCGTCTGGAAGCGTCAGAAAAAAAGGAACCCTTTACCGTGGTTCGCCAGGACAGCCTCTCTTTGGGAAGAGCCGCCTTTTATATGCTGGAAGGACTTCGGAATAAGATCCCCATGGGGCGTCTGCTGCTGCGGCCCCAGCTGATCCTCCGGGATACCACCGGGCCCTGCGCCAGGCACCTTTAGGCCGGCTTCCGCCGCGTTTTTCAGCTTTTACCGTGGAACCGGCGCCACAGGCTTTTAGGATAAAGCTCCCTGTCAAAAAACTATTCCCTGGAGCCGGAAGCCTTTTTGCCCCCCTTCCGCCGTGTCAGGAAGGCTCTGCCGCTTTGCAGCAGGCTTTTGAGCAAATCCCGAAACAAAAAGCAGAACAGCGCGAACACGCCCAGTCCATAGCAGAAATTCACCAGCCTGCCAAAGGCGAAATATACATATCCGGACACTCCCAGCAGGACGGCGGAAAACAGAAAAAAGGGAAACGGAAATTTCGCTCCGGTTTCCTTTTTCAAAATCGCCTGGCGGATTACGATACACGCCGCGAAGCCCAGCAGCAAGGCCAGGCTGGCAGCCTGGGCGCCGATCCAGCGGATCGTCAGGTGCAGGCAGGCCACGTTGACAGCCGCCGCCGCCAACGTGGAAACCATTACCACGTTGGTCCGTTTGTCCGAGCTGAAGATATACCCTAAAAAGCCGGAGTAAATACTGGCGCCGGTCGAAATGAGATACAGAGGCACCAACGGAAAGGCGCCGGCATACTCCGGCCCGATGAAAAACGAAAACACCACATTGACGACCGGGAGCAAAAGCGCCAGAGTCAGCGTCAAAAAACGGTAATAGTAGGACATTGCCCGGGTATAGAAGGCGCCCTTATCCTCCTCGCCTCCCTTGGAGAAAAACAGCTCCTGCCAGGCCATGGAAAAGCAGCTGGACACCAGAGTCAGGGCTACGGCGAATTTCCCGGCGGCGCTGAACACCCCGTTTTCGCTGAGCCCCAGCAGATTTGTGACCATGATGCTGTTATAGTTGGTCAAAAAACAGGCGCACACCGCGTTGGCGGCCAAGGGCAGAGAGAACCGCAGCATCCGCTTCAGCAGCCTGGGCCTCACCAGCTTAGGATGGATGGCTCTGAGCAAATGAACCTTTCTTTCCAGCATCAGAATCTGCACCACATACCCGGCGATCGCCGCCAGGTAAAGAGATTTTACCGTCATGGAAAAGCCCAAAATCAGCGCCACATTGGTCAGGGAATTCACCAGGCTTCCTACGATGCCGGAAACGGCAAAAACCGCGTTGTAGCCCAGGCCTCTGGTGGTATAGGTGTAGATCGCCTGAATCATGCTGCAAAGCCCCATGATAAAAATCAGGAGCAGGTACTGTAAATCCAGGGCCAGGGCCAGCACAGCGAAAACGGCGCAGTATCCCAGCAGCGACACACAAAAAATCACCAGGCCGTTGGTGATGGCTTTTTCCTTGCCCCGACGGCCCTCATAGTCGAACATAAACCGCATAATGACGGACCAGATCTCCATACAGAGGATGGCGATCAGAATATCCAGGTAGTTGGTGGACGTATTAAAATAGCCGTATTCATCCGTGCTGATGCGGGTGGTATATAAGGGCAATAGAAAAAAGGAAATGATCTTGGTCAGAACATTTCCCATAAAATAGACCATAGAGGATTTGAAAAACTTCTTCGTGCTGCTCACAAAGCCCCTCCTTTTATCAGGCGGACCAGTAGATCCTGTTTTCCCAAATTTTCAGTCTGTCATATGCCGGCAGTGGAATACTGTTTTATCATCATAGCTATTCCATGGCTTTTTGAAAAGATTTTAAGCTGCCGCAAAGCCCGTTAAACAACAAAAAGGAAAATGTGCGTTACCGTTATTATAGCACATTTTCCTTCCGATCCTGTTTTTGCCGGGTAAGTTCACTAAATATTTACTTTTCCATCTTTCCCAGCCAGCCGGAGACAGTTCCTGAAATCATCGCGCCAAGGCCGCAGGCATCTTAACCTAATTGCCAGCAGCAACGGTTTATTCCCTGCCCCGCTTTCCCTTGAAAAATCCCGCAGCCTCTGATTCTTCTCCGCCTCTGGGCCCCGCCGCTGCCTCCGGGCTCCTATCCTGCTCACAGGACTCTGAAAAATGCTCTTGCCCCCTGCTTCTATTCCTGTTCACGGCCGGGAACGGCCTCATCCGGCAGCTTTTCCAGACCGGTTTCTCCCACCACGGTGATCCCGTGATTCGTCAGCAAGCCGGCCGCTATCCCCATTCCGGGAATTTTCCGGCCGGTAAAGGTGCCGTCGTAAATGCAGCCGCACCCGCAGGAGGGGCTGTTTTCCTTTAAAACGGCAAATCTGCAACCCTTCTCCAGAGCCAAATCCAGCACCCTTTGCGCGCCCTTTTCAAAAAACGCCGTCAAGTCCCTTCCATCTCTGGAAATAACCCTCCGGCAGCCATCGACCATCCTCTGTTCCGCCGGTTCCCTGGGAGCCTTTAACCCGCCCATCGTTTCGGGGCACACGGAAATCAGTTCCCATTTTTCCCGCAAGGCGCAAACCGCCTCGTTTCTTTTGGCCTTTCCGTCGTAACGGCAAGGATGCCCCAAAAGACATCCGCTTACCAGTAATTTTTCCATAACGCCGCGCTTCCCTACTTTCTCACCTTTTCCAAGAGGCCGCCGTTTGCGAAAAACCGGCCTACCATGGAAAACGCCGGCCCCTCCGTCTCAATTTCCTTGTGGAACCCGCTCAAACGAACCCTTCCCCTGCAACGGAGAATATCCAGAAAACGGCTGAAGCACTCCCAATACTCGGAGTCAAAAAACAAATCCCCGTACACCACTACGGTGGATAAATTCAGCATGACCAGGCAGTTTTTCAACGTCATGGCCAGATAAAAGGCGCCTTTCTCGATTACCTCCCTGACCGCGGGGTCAGCGGCATGGTAAAACTCCCGGAGCCGGCTGCCCACTACCTGCTCTTTATGGCCCTGGGTCATCCTGACAAGCTCCGGCGTTTTTTCCTCCGAATAAATTCCCCGAAGCTCTTCCGCCAGCTCCTGAAACCCGGCCAGCGTATGCAGGCAGCCCCTATTCCCGCATCCGCAGTCCTTCCCCATCGGATCAATCAAAAAGTGATCCAGGGAAACCGGTTTCGACCGGTATTCCTGCGGATAATAGGTCAGGGACAGATAGCCCGCGTCTATCTTCGGGCCATATTTCACAAACAGAATATTCTGTCCCATGGTTTCGCCGGAAAGAAAGACATCTGCGGCGGCCATGGTGCAGGTTAGGCTGTCCGCCCAAACGTCCACGCCTAATTTGCGGGACAGCTCCTTCTGAACCATTCCTCTCTTTTTTTCGTATTCCGGAGCCGCCTCATCGTTTCCTTCCTCAGAGCCGTCTGCCGGCAAGGCGACGCCCGCGCCGATGAGGCGGTATCGGGTTTTAATTCCATATTCCTCCAGCAGACTCGAAATTTTCTCCGCCAGCTTGTCTAAAAAGCTGGAAAAGGAGCCTTCCTTCTCCCCGCTTGTCAGTTCTGTTTGAAAGATCTCCCGGTTCGACAGGTCGCAGCATAAAATTTTCGCCCGGCATGGTTCTAAATAAATCCCCAAGGCTACATAAGCGCACAGGTTAATGTCTAAAATAACTTCCTTCCGCCCCAGGCTGTTCCCATTGTGAACCGTATGGGTTTCCACCAGCAAGCCCTCCCGGAGCATATCGCCGATAATCAGCGTAATCGCCGCCGGCGTCAGCCCTGTCTTCGCTGCCAGCGCCTTTCTGGAAAGCCCCTTGTTTTGATAAATCAAATACAGGATCAACCCTCGGTTGATTTTTTTCACATCCACCATATTATGTCCGGCACCGATTGCTTTCATGACATCACAACATTCCCCGATCAATTTTATATCAAAAGTAGAATAAAAAGCAGCATAATGGCCCTCTACGTGTTTTTATTTTATCACAAAAGAAAATAATTTCAATAAAAGGGCGAAAATTATCGAAAATTTGTTATCGGGGCTTAAAAATCGGCAAGATAAAATTTTAAAATAGCTCTTGTGTCCTCTCAAAAAAAAGCTATAATTAAATCATTGATTGTTGAAAACTATTCAAATTTATTTTCAATCAGGGAGGTCACCGTAATGAAGCAGTATCTGGTTTCACTGGACCAGGGAACCACCAGTTCCCGGGCGATCATTTTCGACCGCAATCAAAACATTATTTCCATGGCGCAGCAGGAATTCGCCCAGCATTATCCGAAAGCCGGCTACGTGGAGCACGACCCGATGGATATCTACGCCAGCCAGATTTCCGTCCTGACAGAGGCCTTGCTGAAAGGCGGCGTTTCTCCCGAGGATATTTACGGCATCGGCATCACCAACCAGCGGGAGACTACCATTGTCTGGGATAAGAATACCGGCCGTCCCATTTACAACGCCATTGTATGGCAGTGCCGCCGCACCGCAGAGGAATGTGAAAAGCTGAAGGCCGAAGGGCTGGAGCCTTACATCCGGGAAACCACCGGACTCATCATCGACGCCTATTTCAGCGGCACCAAAATCAAATGGATTCTGGACCATGTGGAGGGCGCCCGTGAACGGGCCCAGCGCGGGGAGCTTCTGTTCGGCACGGTGGACACCTGGCTGATTTGGAACATGACAGGCGGCAGGGTTCACGTCACCGACTACACCAACGCTTCCCGCACGATGCTGTTTGACATCCATAAGCTGTGCTGGGATGATAAGATTCTGGAAAGGCTGCAGATTCCCAAATCCATGCTGCCGAAGGTCTGTTCCAGCAGCGAGGTTTACGGCACCTATAACATCAGCGGCGTAGAGGTTCCCATCGCCGGGATCGCCGGAGACCAGCAGGCGGCGCTGTTTGGCCAGACCTGCTTTGACAAGGGGATGGCGAAAAATACATACGGCACCGGCTGCTTCCTGCTGATGAATACCGGTTCCGAGCCATGCGTATCCCAAAACGGGCTGCTGACCACCATCGCGGCCAGCCTCCCCGGAGATCTGCGCTATGTGCTGGAGGGCAGCGTATTTGTCGGCGGGGCGGTGATTCAATGGCTGCGGGATGAGCTCCGCTTATTCGACGAGGCTCCGGACGCGGACTATTTCGCTTCCAAGGTAGACGATACGGCCGGGGTATACATCGTGCCTGCCTTTACCGGCCTGGGAGCGCCCTACTGGGATATGTACGCCAGAGGCGCCATTGTGGGCCTGACCCGGGGCGCCAACCGGAACCATATTATCCGGGCTGCCCAGGAGTCTATCGCCTATCAGACCAAGGATGTGCTGGATGCCATGATCGCGGATACCGGCCTGGAAATCCAGGAGCTCCGGGTTGACGGCGGCGCCAGCCGCAGCGACTTTTTGATGCAGTTCCAGTCCGATATTATGGGACGCTCCCTGCGCCGGCCCATGATCCGGGAAACCACCGCCTTAGGCGCCGCCTATTTGGCGGGCTTGGCCACCGGTGCGTGGGACAGCTTGCAGCAGATCAAGGAGCTTTGGGCCATCGATAAGGTTTACACGCCCAGCATGGACCCGGAGCGCCGGGAAAGCCTGCTGAAGGGCTGGAAAAAAGCCGTCACCAGGGCCAGGGATTGGGCCGAGGATTGAGTTTGCAAAAAAACGGCTTGGGACAGGACTGTTAATGATTTCTCAGCTTTTAAACAGAAGCCTGGAAATTCCGCTGTTTCTTAGCAGGTTCCGGAAAAGATCCGGGATTCCTGTATATTCGCGGCTAAAAAGCACTTTATTTGTTCAAAAAAGGATGCGGATTTCTCCGCATCCTTTTTCCTGTTTTTTCGTATCGGAACACCGGTCAAGCCAGTTAGGCGGAAAACAATTCACTGAAAGCTCCGGCTGCCCGCAAAGCAGGCGGTTTCCAGCAGCGCGCCGCATCCGTGAAAGGCACAAAAGCTCCAAGAGCGCCGTAAGGCGCCCTTTTTCAGCCGCGTTTCCTTTTCCGGAGCAACGGCAGCCCGCACTGTTCTTTCCGGATTGCTGATCCGATAGTATATTGGAACTCCCTCCGCCGGTTCCGCTTGCTCGAGGGGCCGCGTTTCCTTCGCGGCCGCACGCGCAAGGACTGTGAGACCGAGGACTCCCATGATTCTTTTTACGCTTTCTTCGGCTGAGGATAAGTCTCCCCAAACGTCTCTACCGTGACAGACCTCATCCTCTGCTCCTCCAGAGGACGGTCGCTGTAATTGGTAGCGACGGATACGATCTGATCCGCTACCTCAATTCCTTCTATTACCTTACCGAAGGAAGCGTACTGGCCGTCCAAATGGGGAGCATCATCCACCATGATAAAAAACTGAGAGCCGGCGCTGTCCGGATGGCCGGACCGGGCCATGGAAATAACTCCCTTGGTGTGCTTCAAATCGTTTTGAAACCGGTTGGCGGTAAATTCCCCCTTGATCCGGTAACCGGGGCCGCCCATGCCGGTGCCCTCCGGATCGCCGCCCTGGATCATAAAGCCGGGAATTACCCGGTGAAAGATCGTTCCATTATAAAATCCCTTTTCCACCAGGGAAATAAAATTGGCCACCGTATTAGGCGCGGTCTCCGGGTACAGCTCCACCTTCATCACGCCGCCGTTTTCCATCTCAATCGTCACTACTGGGTTGTTTTTCATTGCGCTTTCTCCCTTTTCTTATTTTTTTCGGCATTGCGCCGGCTTCCTGCTGCTCTCCTTCCGGAGCCCTCCCGCCTGCCTTCTCTCCGGCGGGCGCGGGCTGAGCCGGCTCCTCCGTCCGGGGCTCATCACCATGGGCGCCGTCTCCTTCGGCGGCCTGGGTTTTCGGATTATCCGTTTTCTCTTCCGTTTGCCCCTCTGGAGAGACGTTCTCCTTTTCAGGCGCGGAAGCGCTTTTCTTGACGCTGTCGTCGGTTTCCGACGCCTCGATCAGTTCCCGCATTTCCTGAACCTGATTTTCCGTCAGGTTTTTTTTCCTGCGGTGCTTTTCACTTACCTGTAAAATAATTTTCCCGTTTTCACGCATCAAAAACTCAATTTTTCCCTTTTCCAGGGCCTCCAAGGTTTCATTCTCCGCCTTCACGGTAATGACCGACCGGCATCTGGTGCCCGCAGCCTCCAGCTCCGCCCGCAAAAGCTTCGACGCGGATTTTCCCTCCAGGCCGCAGGAAAGCAGGCCGTAGGTTTGCTTTCCCTCCAGCTGGTACTGACGGATAAACCCGTTGAGCACCGGCGCCGGAGCGCCTCCCCAGACCGGGCCGGAGACCACCACGCAGTCGTAGGAATCCACATCCACGTCCTCCAGGGGTAAAATCTCCACCGCCCTCCGGCGCTGCGCCAGCAAGAGGCCCACCGTATAGGCGGCAAACTTGGATTTCCACTTCACCGGTTCCAGAGACACATAATCGGCCCCAAGAGACTTAGCCAATTTTTTAGCGATCAGCTCTGTTTTTCCAGTAAGGGAAAAGCACGCAACCAGAATTTTCATCAAAAAGTCTCCTTTGATTCCCCGCCGCCTGTATGAGGCCTGGGCATTTTCAGCTCCTCCGTCTCGGAATCCTCTTCCGCCTCCTGGGCCTGAGCCACAAAGGGATGGTACACGGGGCTTTCCTTCAGGTTCTCCGTGAGGACGTCGTCATTTTCCTCGTCCTGCTCCCAGGCCTGGGTATTTTTCACCTTAGCTTTTCCGCTTCCCTTGGTAGGCTGGCTTTCCGCCGCAAGCTTCTCACGGGCTTTCAGGATTCTCTCTTTCGCCTGGTCGATGGCATTGCACAGAACCGCCTCGTCTCCGGCGGCCTGGCTCCGAAGGTCGTTATAAAAGTGCTTTCCCAGGGCGATGTAAGCCCGGTTGATGGTAGCCAGCTCGCTGCGGACAACCGCCTTCAGGCGGTTGTTCACCGCTGCCTGCCGGTTCCGGTTTGCCACTGCCTCATAAGCGGCGGCAACAGCGCAGCTAATCGTATTGAAAAGATCCATAGTTTATCCCTCCGTTTATGGCATTTACCCTTTTAGTTTCTTCTATTATACTTCACCTGGAACAAAAATTATAGCATTTCCTGGGAAAAAGGCTATAAAGTTCTGCCCCGGCGCTGAAACTCCAAAATAATTTTAATCATTTTTATGCCCACCATAACGCAAAACACCATAATTCCCAGGCAAAACAGGCATAAAAACACAGAGAGCCACGCCTGCTGCCAGGCTGCCAGAGCGTCGTCTCTGGATACAAACTCAATTCCCTGCCGCAGTAAACCATCGAGCGTGCCGGGCGGTAACCGGGCAGCGGCTCGGCGGCGGGGCGGGCAGTCTCGGTGACGGTGTCGCCCACGCGCGTGTCCTCCACGTTTTTGATGCTTGCGGTGAAGTAGCCGACCTGACCGGCCTCTAACTGCTTCGCAGGCTCCAGACCCAGCGGGCGCATCAAGCCGCATTCGAGCACCTTGAATGTTGCGCCCGTCGCCATCATCTTGACCTCCATGCCGGGCTTGATCGTGCCCTGCTTCAAGCGCATGTAGACGATAACGCCGCGGTAGGCGTCGTAATAGCTGTCGAAGATCAGCGCCTGAAGCGGCGCGTTCGGGTCGCCC
>OHFY01000728.1_pt1 | contig 12663 bp, 7 predicted proteins | sample 1567681 | NCBI WGS metagenome assembly OHFY01 (sample SAMEA3879512, study PRJEB24766) | human gut metagenome | biome: human-associated habitat; feature: feces | place: USA | collected 1985/1987 | reverse complement strand
CCATATCTTTGAAATCAGGGGCAAAAAGTCCGCCGAAACCGCCGATGCCTGAAATAACACCGTCAATTTTTGTGCGTGCCACATGCTTTTTCATAAGCTCTACAGACTTATAGCCTGCTGTTACATCAACACCTGCCGCTTTGTAGCTTTCGGAAAAGCTGTTGTTCATTGTAATCACTCCGTCACTTTCTGTTAATTTTTTTAGCGTATTTATCTACAAAGATTGTTCTCGGAATTTCAGCGTCGTAGCTGCCCGTGAAACAACCGTCACAGAATTCTATATTTGCACCCTCAGCAATTTTTCTGAGACTGTTTATACTGAGATAACCAAGTGAATCTGCACCGATATATTCACAGATTTCACTTGTTGTCAACTTGTTTGCAATAAGACTTTCTTTATCGTGAATGTCCACACCAAAGTAGCACGGACATACAAACGGAGGTGAGCTGATGAGCATATGCACCTCGGCAGCTCCTGCCTCACGCATAAGACGAACAATATGCTTTGATGTTTCACCTCTGACGATTGAGTCGTCAATAATAACAACTCTCTTGCCTTTAACATTAGCCTTCAAAGCAGTAAGTCTTGTTCTGAGAAGTCTTTTCTTTTTATCTTTACCCGAGCCTACTGTTCTGCCGATATATTTATTTTTGACAAAACCTGTGCTAAACGGGATACCCGAAGCCTTTGCATAACCCTGTGCGGCAATAAGTCCCGAATCGGGAACACCGCACACCATATCTGCCTCAATCGGGAACTCGTCATAAAGAAGTTCACCGGCTTTGAATCTTTGATTACGCTGTCCGGTCTTGCGATATAGACATATTCAAAAAGGCAGAAAGATGTTTTATCGGGCAAAAGCTTTAATTTGTAGCTGTGAAAGCCTTCTTCGTCAACTACTACCATTTCACCCGGCTCAACATCACGGACAAATTCACCGCCGAGACTGTCGATAACACAGCTTTCGGAAGTGAAAATCCAGCTGTTTTTGAGTTTGCCGATACAGAGCGGACGAAATCCGTGCATATCACGAAAGCCGATAAGACGGCTCGGTGCGCAAATTACAGTTGAGTAAGCGCCCTTGAGCTTTCTCATTGAAGAAAGAACAGCATCTTCAAGCGTGTCTGTTACACATCTTTCGGTTGCGATAACATAAGCCATAATTTCAGCATTGGAATTGGACTGAAAAACAGCGCCGCCTGTTTCAAGCTCCTGCCTTATTTCATTGAAGTTTGTAATTGAGCCGTTGTTTGCAATACCGATTGAACCCTGAATATATCGCATAACAAGCGGCTGGTTAGATGCACGGTCGAGTGATTCCGATGAAGTATAACGGACATGACCGACTGCAATCTTACCGTTTGGAAGTTTTTCAAGTGCTTTGGGCGTAAAAATCTCGGACACCATACCGAGTTCCTTGACAGTTGTAAATTCACCGTCTTTATTCACGGTGATACCTGCACTCTGTTGTCCCCTGTGCTGAAGGCTGTAAAGTGCGTCATTTGCGGCGGCAACAACATCGATATCGTCATCATTACGGTAAATACCAAACACACCGCACTCGTCATTTACTTTGTCAAGTTTTGTGTCAATATCTACATAGTTCTTAATCAAAGCTCTGCCACCTTAGCCTGCATTGCCTTGTCTTTTTCGGCAACGCCTTTTTCCATATCAGCTTTCATATTTTCAAGCTTCTCTGCAAGAGAATCGTCGGAAAGTGCGAGCATTTCAACGGCAAGAATTGCAGCGTTAGCCGCACCGTCAACTGCTACTGTTGCAACCGGAATTCCTGTAGGCATCATAACTGTTGCGAGAAGAGCATCCATACCGTCAAGCTGAGCCGACTTGCATGGGATTCCTATCACAGGGAGGGTTGTTTTTGCTGCAAGAACACCTGCGAGATGTGCCGCCATACCTGCTGCGGCAATGATTACGCCAAAACCGTTCTTTTTAGCCTCTGCCGAAAACTTAATTGCCGCATCGGGAGTACGGTGTGCGCTCATTACATGAACCTCATACTCTACGCCAAATTCTTTGAGTTTACTGACAGCCTTTGATACTACGGGGAAATCACTGTCGGAGCCCATAATAATTGCAACCTTTTTCATAATTACTCATAGCCTTTCCGCCCACTTGATAAATTGCCGCAAAAACCGTGCCGTGGGCAGACAAAGTCAGGACAAATATGCCAATTTATGCTTTGAATCGACATAAATAAAGCATTACTAATTAATTATATAAAAAAATCGGTTAAAATTCAATAGTCAGGCGAAATTATTTTTAAAATACCGCCAAAAAGCAAAAAGTGACTGTGCAAAGCATAGCCACTTCATGATATTAATTAATCTCGGAAACATCTTTTCCTTGTTCGATTTTTGTGCCTTTATCGGGATCTGTAGCATTAAGATACGGTCTTTCATTGGAAATTACGCCCTCGGTTGTAACTCCCGCCTCTGCAGCCTTTTTCATACCCGGAAAAAGAAATTCCATCTTTTCATTATCGAATTTTTCATCGAGATATTCTTCAAAGCTGTTTGACGCAGGTACTCCCTCTGTTCTCTGAGTCCATCTTGCCGTAGCTGTTACGGACATAAAGCCGTTGAATGCCATGAATACAATCAGAAATGTTGTAATAATTGCACCTGCTCTTTTAGGGATTTTTTCAATAAGCTTTGCTGTCCACGGATACAGATAACGCACCCAGACAAGACCAAGGAATCCCCAGATAAGGGCATACATAAGATTAGTTCTGCCGTCAAGGTTAAACGGAGTGTCACTGTAGTCCCATGAAACCGTGCCGAACATCTGCTCCTGCAACCACGAACAGAAATACTCAAAACCTGCTCCGACAAAAGCACTTATCACAAAAACAAGCGTATCATTAAGCTTGTAAAGCTTATACAAAGCGGCTGTCAGAAAACACGCACCGCCGCCGTAAACAGGAATAAACGGACCGTAAACCATGCCGACACGCATTTCAAAATGTCCGTCAACGCAGAACGCCCATATTGTTTCGAGAATCGTGCCGATGAAAGAACCGATCACAAACAGATAAAAAAGCTTCGTAAAACAGAATCCGTAAGCAAACGGCTTGTCCTCTTTGCTTTCAAAGGTTTGTGTATATTCTTTCATATTATCCTGCTTAATCTCCTCAATTTTAGCATTAATTTGCTTTACATAAGCCATATGAGTGAGATCGGGATAAGCGTGTGCAAGTCTTTTTCTTAAAATATTCTCTGTAAAAAGTCGGTTATAGTTTTCTTCAAGTTCCTGAATTTCAACCTCTGTTGCACCTTTATCCATAAGCTCGGAAGAATTTTTAAGCTTTGCAATTCTTCTGAGCAAACGGATTGTTGTTATCATTGAAAAAACATAATCAATTACAATAATCCCGCAGAAGCAAAGAACAAGAATAAGACTTACCCAGAAAGGAATTGCTTCAACGGCTGTGCGAAGCACCGGAATTATCAATCCGACAAGCAGCATACCGAGCAATCCGAGAAAAAGTGCATAAGGAAAAGTTATATAATTGCCTATGCTGAATTTCGACGAAGAAAAATCCCATGGCTTGAATTTGAGAGTTTTTTCTACAAGCACACCGACCACAACCATAAGTGCAGATAATATCAGAGTTGAACCGATGAATAAAATCAGCTTGCTGTTTTCAAACGGTTTTAGTGCCGTATAACAAATAACCGCCGAAAATCCATACATAGGGCAAAACGGTGATGTCAGAAAACCGTTGTTACTGAATTTTTTCTCAAGAAGAAGCGAACGAAAACTGCTCGCCACCCAGCCAAAAAACGAGAAAATTACGAAGTACCACAACAGGTCGAGTAAAAATTGCATTTCCTATCCCCCACAATTTTATGCAACAAATCGGACACAGAATTCTGTGCCCGAAAAATTGCCGTAAATTTCACATTCTTTATGCCTTTGTCACATCATCTTTCCAGAGTTCTTTAATTGCGGTAACACTACCCGCAAGTCCCTGAATATCTGAAGGAATGATAATCTTTGTAGCCTTGCCGTCAGCGGCTTTACCGAATGCCTCAAGCGATTTAAGCTGAATAATTCTATCGGTAGGAGAAGCCTCATTGAGCATTTTAAGTGCGTCGGCATTAGCTTTCTGAACTGTGAGAATAGCCTCAGCTTCACCCTGTGCCTCACGGATTTTCTGCTCCTTAACAGCGTCGGCTTTAAGAATTGCAGATTCCTTCATACCCTCTGCAACAAGAATCTGACTGCGTTTTTCACCCTCTGCATCAAGAATTCTTGCACGGCGCTCACGCTCTGCCTTCATCTGCTTTTCCATCGCATCCTGAATTTCACGGGGCGGAAGAATATTTTTAAGCTCGACACGGATTACCTTAATGCCCCATGCGTCGGTTGCCTCGTCAAGAATCACTCTGATTTTACCGTTGATTGTATCACGGGATGTGAGTGTGTTATCAAGCTCAAGATCACCGATGATATTACGCAATGTTGTTGCAGTAAGATTTTCAATAGCGCTGAGCGGTCTTTCTACACCGTAAGTATAAAGCTTTGGATCGGTAATTTCAAAATACACAACCGTGTCAATCTGCATGGTGACATTATCTCTTGTGATCACGGGTTGTGGAGGAAAGTCGATTACTTGCTCTTTTAGTGAAACTTTCTTTGAAATTTTGTCGATAAACGGAATTTTTACATGAAGTCCTGTTGACCATGTTACATGATATGTTCCGAGTCTTTCAATTACATATGCGTGTGCCTGCGGTACTACCTTGACATTGCTTACGATTACTATAAGCAGGATTAAAAGGATAATTCCTAAAATAATAAGTCCTAACATTATTTACCTCTCATTCTGATATTGGCTCTACTATGAGCTTTACGCCCTCTATTGCAAGAACCTTAACTTTTGTTCCTTTTAAAAGCGGTGCTTTGTCAGACTTTACAGTCCAAGTTTCCGCACCAACCTTTGCCTGTGCTGTTTCGTCAATATCGGTTAAATCAGTCAGCATAAACCCGACTTGACCGATGTGGCGGTCTGCGTTTGTTCCCGTTGTTTTGTTACGCTTTTTAAAGCGTTTTACAAGCGGTCGTGTCACAATAAGCGAAACAAGTGACACAACAAGGAACACCGCCGACTGGATTGTTATGTCGCTTGTGAATATAGTTGTTATTGCGGCACAAACTGAGCCGAGAACGAACCATATTGATACAAGCTGTGTTGTAAAGCCTTCGCAAAGCAACATAAATATTGCAAAGCCTATCCACACTATCGGCATATACTGCTCCATAGGGCTGTCACCCCCCTTTTCGCATAATTTTAACACAATATTATATATTAGTCAAACTATTTTATTGTTATTTTATGCATTCTCTGTCAGATAAATTCATTTGGCAAATCGATAAAAATGTACAATAAAAATTACCTCCTATGATAATTTCTTTCTTATCATAGGAGGTTGCCATCTGATGATGTGCGATATTTGCTTTCAAGCAAACCGTCAGATATGTAGTAATAATATGAAATTTCTTAGCTTGAATATTTTTTGTTATATTGAGGTCCAAATGAACCTCAATATAACAATTCTTAACTCATCAATGTTCAATTCAAGTCAAATCAAATATGTAACATCTAACGCTAGCACCATAAAGGTTACTACATTTAAATTAAATCACTGATTAAATTACTAATGATATCATTAGCAAAACTAATTTTAGTCAATGGCACAAAAAGCAAATACGGTGCACTACACAGAGAAGAAATAACTACTAATATAGTTTTCTTTCTATTAGAAATATTTATTTCTTTATACACAAAAGAATTATTAAATAGTAATATCAGTGCAAATGAAACAATAAATTCAAATAGCAAAAAGAATATTCCAATTGTATAATTTCCTAAATAAATGTGCATAAAAAATCCAGCAACAATTCCATATATCATTTTTAACAGAAAATTTTCTTCATTTGATGATGAAATAAATACTACCCCCCACACAAGAGAAAATAAAAAATCCGATAATAAAATAGCTATTTCTGAATAAAAACAAGATTTGAGTAAAATTGTTTTTCTAAACGATAAATTCTTCAGTGCAACGATGTTAATTATTAAATTAATAACAAACACCCGAAATGTACTTGCCATAAAAAATGCAATAAATAATAAAAAGGTGTTAATCATATTTTCTCCCAAAACAATTAATAACAAATTAATTAAAAATTATAATTATGCCTGGACAAAAGGTGGACTCAAGTATATTGGCGGAAATTTACTGGCCGTAATAATATCTAAAGCATTGTTTGGAATTACCCCGAAAGGTCTTTTCAATATCCATTCAATTCTTTCTCTATACATTTCATAGTTTTTACTAAAAGAACCTTTAAGTAAAACTTTCATTGATACTTGAACACAATTATTTGATAACAAATCATAAGCCAATGGCTTAATTCCTGGTGCCTGATCGTCTTTTCCTGATTTAATTTTTATATCATGATAATAATATCCCGAAGGGGTATTACCCTTCGTTTTAGAACAGACATGATACATAGTATATTTTTTGCCATTTTCATATATGGTTTGGAGCAACTGCGTCGCATTGGATTTAATTTTTAACCATTCTAAAATATCTTTGGCATACTTAAAAGAATTGTTAAATTTACCTTTAAACCCAAGCATGTCTGTAGCAACGTAATCAAACAATTTTAAATAGTAATCAGAACCTTTTGAAAAATTGATATCTTCTTTTTCAGACATAATGTTAGTTGCATACACATAATAATTGTGGTGCTTTCTAGGATCAAAACCGGACAAATAGCTATTTAATTCCGCCAAAGAAAAACTATCTTTACCACAAGGTCTTAGATAAGCGTGTTTTGGTCCCCAGTAAAAATACCACCAGTTATTAGAAGCGTCCTGTAACAATAAAGATGTGTGCCCTTCTGTCCACCATGCTACAGGAACAGCATCAGAAAACTGAACCCATGCTGCGTCCGTTCCCTCGGGGTCAACTTGGTTTATTGGATCATTGTTGCAATAGGTGAACATATTTGTTCCGAAAATGTCGGTATTAGTATCGCAATAGACATCTGCGTTAATAAATCTGCCTGTAACAGGGTCGTAGTAACGGCTTTGGAGATAGTACAAGCCTGTTTCATCATCATAAACATATCCACGATAACGGAACGGATTTAATTTTGCTATTCCGTAGGTTGTTGTGTCCGTCTGTTTTGTGATTTTACCGAGAGCGTCATATGTATATGTTACAACTGTATTGCCGTCCTGATTTACTATTTTCACGATATCTCCATTCAAGTTCTTTATGTAATAATACATAGTATCATCAAAAGACATTGCAGTCGGAGTACCGTCTGTATCATAGTAAAAATAAACAGCATTACCCTCGTAGCTTAGTCCGGTCATCACAGACTTGCTGTCATAAAAATATCTGATATCTCTGTCCTCTGAACTTTTCGAAGTTCTCATACCGTTAATATCATATTTCATATTGATAAAGCTGTCATTTTGCATCCTAACAGTCTTTAAGTTTCTTCCGTTCTCCCACGAAAAGCTCATTCCGTCACGATATACTAATGGATTTCCGTTTTTATCATATGATATATTATAACCGTTAAATTTATTCATCTGGTCTTTCCAACCATTTTTCCTATAACTATAAGTTTTTTCCTTTTTCAAAGAAATCGGTGACCAGCTGGAAGTTGACAGACTGTATTCTTTTATGTCAGTTATATTTCCTGCATTATCATATTCATATTGAGTGTATAAACCGGTATTCGAATCAGCAGCCCAAACCAAGCGACCTAATTCATCATAAGAATATCTTGCAACAAGCTTACTATCTAAGCTGACCGTTGTAATATTTCCGTTATTGTCGTAGGTATAGCTATACTTTGCCAAGACAATATTATTACGCTTTTGCGTCATTGTACCGACAAGGTTAGTTGTTGCATTTTTTGAATTTTTGACATTAGAATACTCATAATCTGTTGTAAAATTAACGCTGTACGAATTTCGTGCAGTTTTAACTTTCTTTACTCTGTCGAAGTCATCGGTAGTTTTAGTAACCGTAATTCCGTTATTTTCTACATATGATTCGCCATTTGATGAGCCACGGACAATTGTTCCTTGATATCCGTTTACAGATGTTTTTTCAACTATTTCACCGTCAGAATTCGTTGTAACATAATATGACAAATCTCCATATTTAGATTGTGAATACTTCTTTTCAATACTACCGTTTAAATCATAGTAATAATAATCAGTAGTATCGTTCTGATAATCAACAACCTTTGACACAAGACCCTTTTTGTTATATACGATTGACGCCAGTGTTCCGTTTTCTCCCTCAATCTGTGTTATATTACCATATAAGTCATATGAATATTTAATGTAATCACCATTACTGTAAGCAGTTTCAGTAATATTACCAAAATCATCATAGGTGTTATTTATCACTTTAACATTACCGATTTTGGTAGAAACAAGTTGATTAAACACATCGTAATTAAATTCATAGGCAAAGCCGTTATGTGTTATTGAAGAAATATTGCCGTATGTGTTATATGCATACTCATTACTTACATCTTCACTTTTGGTGCTGAGTAATTTACCATTGACATCATACCCGAAAGTTTTTACATTTTCTTCACCGTCAGTGAATGAAGTAATATTACCATTAGCATCTCTTTTATAAGACTGCATAAAACCTGCACGATTAGTTTTTGAAAGAACATAATTACCTGTAGAATCATATTTTATACTATTCTCGGCATATGTCTTATTGGTGTTTTTATCTTCCTGAATTGCCTCACAATAAATATAGCCGTCATAATTTTCATCAATTGTAGAGCTATCGTTTTTAGTAGAAGGCTGTAAAGGATCAAGCTGAGGAATGATAGTGTAATTCAATGTAGCATCGTAAATTGACATACTGTTTACATTATTACCATAAACAAAAGCAAATGAAACATAATCAATTTTTGTTTCACTATCGTTAGGTGATACAATCATACAAATACTCTGTTCTGATGTTGTATCAGGATTAAACTGCTGATAATGTGTTTCAGGAACTTGAGAATTTGTATAGTAAATATTGAAAGCTACACCAAAAGTTCTGCTACTGTTTGTTAAAGGGGCGGAATTTGCTTTAGCTTTACCTGACAAACAAAACGCTACACCTGCTCTGTTGATTTTTACATTCTGTTTTATATATTTATTATACAATACAGTTTGCTCGCTGTCAATATTTGTATTAGTATCCTTAATACTTTCTGTTGCAGAAGTGTTATCACTTGAAGAATTACCTGTCGCTGTTTCATTCAGATAATATTTCTTGATTTTTTTAGTGACCGTGCCGTGAAACTCATTGGTGACATTTCCGTAATCATCATACTTGTAAATGTATGAATTAGGAACATCTTTTACCTCTGTTTTCACTGAAGTCGGAAGCTCTTCTTTTTTATTTTCAGAGCTTGTCGCATTCTCTGTTGCAGTTATGTTGTCATTATAAAAACCTGACACACCGCCAAGAGTTACTGTGCCGTTTTCTGCTGAAATGGGTTTATTCTCCTGATTATACCAATAATCATTGCTTGAAAAATCACCGTTAAGAAGAGCATTGTAATCATTTGCACAACCGCCATCTTCCAATTGCAAACAATCGAACCACGCAGTTCCTGAGGCATAACGAATCATACAACATACTGTAAGAGTTGCTGTGTTTTCAGGAACATCAGCACTTATACTTAATCTTTGCCAATCCTGAGTTTCTGTTATACCTATGCTGTTCTTTTCCGTTAATGTCTTGCCTGAAGAGTCCAAACACTTAATTTTTAAGGAAGCCCCCACAGCACCTGTACCGTAAATTTCTGTCACATCTTTAGTTTTTACATATGCAGAAAAAGTCATTTCTTTACCTGCAAAATCACTTCCGCTAAACTTATGAGATATTCCGGTGAAAAACGCAGAATTACTTGAAGATTTAGGATTTTCAATTTTTAACGAAGAGGTACCTAAATACTGATTTTGTGCTGATGAGTTATCAGATTTTGATTTATCAATACTTGTTTTACCTTCTGAACTTGTTAAAGAACCTTTAGTGCCGTTAGACTGATAAAAGTATTTTCCACTGCCCAATTCAGTTTGTTCAGAAGACTGAATAATGTAATTTTTGGTAAACGATTCCGCTCCTGTAGAAATTGATAATCCGCTTGAATCTTTGCTTTCAAGATACCCGTTAGCATTTAATGTTGAAATTTTATTTCCTGAGTTATCAAAAGTATATTTTACACTTCTTCCCTGCTTATCGGTATATGTAGTAGTATTATCATTTCCGTATGTTATTAACAAGCAGTTACCCTCAGAACCGTCACTGCCATACTCGGTTATTTTAGTAACTTTATTGCCTGTAAAATTAAATGATACCGATTTATTTTTCTGATAGTTTCCGTTATCAAATCCGCCCTGTTCTACACTTGTAAGCATATTTGATGAATCATAATAAAATCTGGTTACATATCCACCCGGCAAATACATATAATTAATCTTATCATATTCAGATGAAGTGTAAGAAAATGTTATGCTGTTGCCGTCAGGTCTTTTAATTTTTGAAACTCTCTTACTACCACTTGAATTTGTGCTATATGTTACCTCAGTTACTCTGCCCGAACCGTCTGTGATTTTGGTTAAGTCACCGTCGGTGTAGGTATATGTGATTGTATTCTTGTGTTCATCTTTTTCAGAGAGGAGTTTGCCGCCATTTGCGGTTGATTCGTAAGTTTGTGTTGTTGAACCGTTATCAATGAAGATGTTATTTTCGTCTTTGGTAAGCGTAATGCCTAAGCCGTCCTCATCTTCCCATTTTGCGGTTTCACCCTCTGCAAGTTTAAGGTAATGGTCTGTACCGTCAGCATCGGTATAGATATAGTTGTAGCCTGCTTTGGTAAGGTTTTTGTCAGTCACTTCTCTTACATACTGATTAAATGAGAACTGCCAGCCATAACCGCTTGCAGGACCGTTTCCAAATGCTGTGTCTTTGTTAATGCTGTTGTATGTTGCAGTAATGCTCAACGGCATTCTTGAGCCTGTTCCCTCATACAAAGTTTGGTTAATTACAAGGTTGCCGAGGTAATCCGATACAGCCGCCTGTGCGTTAGTGCCGACATTGATTGTGTGGTATGAAAGATTACTCTCTGTGCCTGTAAAATCTTTATAGATGAGTGTTAAGGCAGGTGTTACAGATGAAGAAGAACCTTCATAAATATTAATCTGTTTTGAACCTATCGAATCAAACGCTTCAAGTACAAATCCGTTTGCCGATGTATCAGAATTTGAGTACCACTCTTTATACTGTTTAGTAAGGTCAAATGTGATATATCGGTTATCCTCATATGTTAATGAGTCATAGTCAAGAACCTTTGAATCATAAGTACAGTTTGTTGAATTATATGTATTCAGCTTATGTGCATTGATAATTATAGGCGAATCATCTTTACTGTTAAACAAAGCATCATTGTTTGATACCTCAAACTTATACTTCGCACTGATGATTTCTTCACCGTTACCAAGAGCATACAGCTTAATTGCTCTTCCAATCATCATATTGTCTTTTGAAAGATAGTATGGACCGTGATTGATTATTCTTCCGCTTGAGCTTGCCTCGCCATAGTAAAGCTGTGAACCCGTTTTGGTTGTTATCTCAGGATCAATCGTAATAGGAAATGCTCTGCCAATTGTATGAATGAAAGCGTAGTCGGCGGTCAGCTTGACCTGAAGATTTGAGCCTTTTTGCTTTACAATCTCAATCTTCATCTGAGTGCTTGTACTGCCCTTTGCATCGTACATATACGGTGCTGAAATTGTATATATTTCCTTTCCGTCCTTATTTGAAAGCGTGATTGTTTTATCACCCTTCTGCTTTGCTGTAAGGTTCGGAATTTTATAATTCAATGTAAATTCATTTTGAGCCTTTGCACTTTTGAGAATTATGTTTTCTTTAATGCCGGTTGTAGTAACAAAATACTGCAAGTCAACATCGCTGAAAACATCCTTATACAAAGTTTCTGTTGCTATATTTTTAAGCGTAGTAAATTTATCATTACCGCTTGTTTTTTCGTTATTTTTCTTTACATCAGCTTTGCTCTTGCCTGCATTGTCATAACCCCAACTGATTTTATATCCGTTTGATTGCAGTGAAATCATATTTTTTGACTTAGCTTTATTTGAAAGATTGACCGAAATATCACTGCTTTTGTTTGTATATGAAGAATCACCTGCTTCATCGGGAGATGAAGTCTTATCCTCCGATAAAGTGTTGTTATATTCAACCCATTTGCCCTTGCTGTCTTTGTAGTGGACAGGTTCGTTGTACTGAGCAATCATCTTTGTTCCGTCTTCAAGCAAAAATTCTTTTGAATTTTCCGTTCTTTCGCCTGTTAGTTCTTTGACAATTTTGCTCTCTTCGGGATTTTCTCCGACAACATTATCGAATGATGAATATTGAGTTTCCGACTTTGGCAGTGTAGCCGCTACAACATCAACAGGCAACGACAATCCAACCGTTGCACATAATGTTATTGAAACTGCCGATAACATTTTCTTTATTTTTCCGTTCATACTCTAGCCTCCTGTTTTTTGATTTGTTGATAAGTTT
>OHFY01000722.1_pt1 | contig 12749 bp, 8 predicted proteins | sample 1567681 | NCBI WGS metagenome assembly OHFY01 (sample SAMEA3879512, study PRJEB24766) | human gut metagenome | biome: human-associated habitat; feature: feces | place: USA | collected 1985/1987 | reverse complement strand
TCAAGCCTGTCAGCGAGACCCTGCCCGGCAAGCTGCCCCAGCGCAAGCTGGTGACGACCGCTGCCGCCGGTTATTCTTCCTACGGCAACCAGATCGGCCTTGCCACCGGCCAGGTCGATGAGATCTATCACCCCGGCTATGTGGCCAAGCGGATGGAGATCGGCGCCGTCGTGGGCGCGACTCCTGCTTCCCACGTCCGCCGCGAGTGCCCGGCTCCCGGCGACGTCATCGTCCTGCTGGGCGGCCGCACCGGCCGCGATGGCATCGGCGGTGCCACCGGCTCTTCCAAGGCCCATAATCTGGGCAGCCTCGACCACTGCGGTGCCGAGGTCCAGAAGGGCAATGCCCCCATCGAGCGCAAGCTCCAGCGTCTGTTCCGCCGCGAGGACGCCTGCAAGATGATCAAGCGCTGCAACGACTTTGGTGCGGGCGGCGTTTCGGTTGCCATCGGCGAGCTGGCCGACGGCCTGTACATCGACCTGAACAAGGTTACCAAGAAGTATGACGGTCTGGACGGCACCGAGCTGGCCATCAGCGAGAGCCAGGAGCGCATGGCCGTGGCCCTTGCCCCGGAGGATGTGGACAAGTTCATCGCCATCGCCACCGAGGAGAACCTCGAAGCGACTCCCGTGGCCAAAGTCACCGAGGAAAAGCGCCTGAACATGGTGTGGAACGGGGTGTCCATCGTCAACATCAGCCGCGAGTTCCTGAACTCCAACGGTGCAGAGAAGCACCAGAACGTCCATGTGGAGCAGGGCACCGTCTGGCAGCCCCAGTGGTCCGGCATCACCTTCGCCCAGAAGATGAAGAACATGGTGGGCGACCTGAACGTGTGCAGCAAGAAGGGCCTGTCCGAGCGGTTCGACTCCACCATCGGCGCCGCCACCGTCCTGATGCCCTTCGGCGGCGCACACCAGCTGACCCCGCAGAACGCCATGGTGGCAAAGCTGCCCGTGGACGGCGAGACCACCACCTGCTCCGGTATGGCATGGGGCTACAACCCCTACCTGATGAGCGCCAACCAGTATGTGGGTGCCCGGATGGCGGTGGTCGAGAGCGTGACCAAGCTGGTCGCCTCCGGCTTCCGCTATGAGGATGCCTACCTGACCTTCCAGGAATACTTCGAGCGCCTGGGCTCCAAGCCGGAGCGCTGGGGCAAGCCGCTGGCCGCTCTGCTGGGTGCTCTGGATGCCCAGATGGGTCTGGGCATTGCCTCCATCGGCGGCAAGGACAGCATGTCCGGCTCCTTCGAGCAGCTGGATGTGCCGCCCACGCTCGTCTCGTTCGCGACGGCCATCGGCAAGGCTGGCCGGGTGATCTCGACCGAGTTCAAGAAGCCGGAAAGCACCGTCGTGCTGGTGCGGCCCATTCTGGACCCGGAGACCGGCTGCCCCAACTTCTTCTCGCTGAAGGCCAACTACAAGATGGTCGAGCAGCTCATCGAAGAGGGTATGGTCGCCGCTGCCTGCTCGGTGGGCTACGGCGGTCTGGCTGAGGCTCTGTTCAAGATGGGTCTGGGCAACCGCATCGGCTTCAAGATGATGGCCGACAAGACCACGGCGGAGATGTTTGCGCCCATGTACGGCTCCATCGTGCTGGAAATGGTGTCCGATTCGCCTGCCGGTGAGCTGCTGGGCGAGACCACCAAGGACTACACCTTCGAGTGCTGCGGCGAAACGCTGGATATGGCCGAGCTGCAGGAGATCTGGGAGTCCAAGCTGGAGCCGGTCTACCCCTACCGCAAGGCCGGTGCCAATGTGGACAAGATCAACGGCCAACTGGAAGCTCCCGCCGCTGCGCCCAAGATCGGCGTGGCAAAACCGAAGGTCATCATCCCGGTCTTCCCCGGCACCAACTGCGAGTACGACACCGCCCATGCCTTTGCGCGCGCCGGTGCCGACCCGGAGATCTTGGTCATCCGCAACCTGACCCCGGCGGACGTCACCGCCAGCTGTGAAGCACTGGTCAAAGCCATCGGCGAGAGCCAGATCGTCATGCTGCCGGGCGGCTTCTCCGGCGGCGACGAGCCGGACGGCAGTGCCAAGTTCATCGCCTCCTTCTTCCGCAACCCCGCTGTCACCGAGGCAGTGCGTGAGCTGCTGCAGAAGCGCGACGGCCTGATGCTGGGCATCTGCAACGGCTTCCAGGCCCTCATCAAGCTGGGTCTGGTGCCCTACGGCGATATCCGCCCCATCACCAGCTATGACCCGACCCTGACCTTCAACACCATCGGCCGCCATCAGAGCATGCTGGTCCGCACCCGCATTGCCTCCACCGGCAGCCCCTGGCTGAGCAACTGTGCTGTGGGCGACGAGCACACCGTGGCCATCAGCCACGGCGAGGGCCGCTTCGTGGCTCCGCAGAACGTGCTGGACGAGCTGGTTCGGAACGGCCAGGTCGCCACGCAGTATGTGGATCTGGACGGCCAGCCCACCATGGATCAGCGCTACAACCCCAACGGCTCGGTCCTCGCCATCGAGGGCATCACCAGCCCGGATGGCCGCGTCTTCGGCAAGATGGGCCACTCCGAGCGCAGCGGTGAGTACCTGTACAAGAACGTCACTGGTGATAAGTACCAGCCGATCTTTGAGGGCGGCGTAGACTATTTCAAGATTTGATGGTATGATATAAGAAAACTCCCCCAGCCGCCTGCGGCGACAGCCCCCTCTGGGAGGGGGCCAAAAGGCTCCCTCGTTGAGGGAGCTGGCACGCGAAGCGTGACTGAGGGAGTTGTTTTCAGGAGGAAACCTTAATGTCTCAGCATGACCGCTATATCAGCCCGTTTTCCACCCGTTATTCCTCCGATGAGATGCAGTACATCTTCTCGGATGACAACAAGTTCCGCACCTGGCGCCGTCTGTGGGTGGCGCTGGCCCGCGCAGAGATGAAGCAGGGCCTGACCAACATCACCCCCGAAATGGTGGAGGAGCTGGAAGCCCATGTGGACGACATCAACTACGATGTCGCCATTGCCCGCGAGAAGCTGGTCCGCCACGACGTCATGAGCCATGTCTACGCCTACGGCCAGCAGTGCCCCAAGGCGGCAGGCATCATCCATCTGGGTGCGACCAGCTGCTACGTCGGCGACAACACCGACATCATCGTGATGCGTCAGGGTCTGGAGCTCATCCGCAAAAAGCTCATCGGCGTGCTGGCCAAGCTGGCCCGTTTTGCCGAGGAGTACAAGGACATGCCCTGCATGGCCTACACCCACTGCCAGCCCGCTCAGCCCACCACCGTGGGCAAGCGCGCGACCCTGTGGGCCAATGAGCTGGTGATGGACCTGCAGGAGATCGACCATCGTCTGGCTGTGCTGCAGCTGCGCGGCGTCAAGGGCACCACCGGCACCCAGGCTTCCTTTATGGAGCTGTTCAAGGGCGACGCGGATAAGATCCGTGCCGTGGATGCTTCCATTGCCGAGGAGATGGGCTTCGACCCCGAAGCCGTCATCCCGGTCTCCGGCCAGACTTACAGCCGCAAGGTGGATTCCTTCATCCTCAACGCGCTGGCCGGCATTGCTCAGAGCTGCATGAAGTTCGCCACCGACCTGCGCCTGCTGGCCAACTTCAAGGAGATGGAAGAGCCGTTCGAGAAGAACCAGATCGGTTCCTCCGCCATGCCGTACAAGCGCAACCCCATGCGCTGCGAGCGCATCTGCGCACTGAGCCGCTATCTGATGGTGGACGTGCTGAACCCCAGCTTCACCACCGGCACCCAGTGGTTCGAGCGCACCCTCGACGACAGCGCCAACAAGCGCGTTGCCATGGCTGAGGGCTTCCTGGCGGCAGACGCCATCCTGAACATCATGCTGAACGTCACCGACGGCATCGTGGTCTACCCCAAGGTCATCCGCAGCCGTCTGATGGCGGAGCTGCCCTTCATGGCCAGCGAGAACATCATGATGCAGGCCGTGGAAAAGGGCGGCAACCGTCAGGAGCTGCACGAGCGCCTGCGCCAGCATGCCATTGCCGCGGGCAAGCAGGTCAAGGAAGAGGGCCTGCCCAACGATATGGTGGACCGCATCGCCGCAGACCCTGCCTTTGGCCTGACCAAAGAGGAGATCGTGGCCGGTCTGGTGCCCGAAAACTTTGTGGGCCGCGCTCCCCAGCAGGTGGAGGAGTTCATCGCCCACATCCTCAAGCCCATCTTTGACGCCAACCCCGATGCGATCGAGCAGCATGCTTCGTTGAGCGTGTAAAAGCAGGCGGGCTGTTCGGCCGCCTTCCGGCAAAGCGCAGATGGTTTCGGCCATGCCAAGGCCTCTCCTACAAGGAGAGGTGGCATCGCGCCAGCGATGACGGAGAGGTTGTACGAGGGGAAGCGTTTCCTTCTACAACCTCTCAGTCTCGCATCCGCTCGACAGCTCTCCTTGTAGGAGAGCCTCTGGCGGGGCGGCAAGGTGGAAACAGATCGAGAAAGCAGTTTATATCGTAAGCGCGTGGGCTCCGTTCTCATTGGCAGCAACCTTCGAGATGCTGTTGATCGAGACAGCGGAGCCCATTGCTTTATAGAAAATCAGGCCATCTTCGTTCCGTGCAGGCTTTACCGGTCTGCCAAAGGCTCTCCCTTTGGGAGAGCTGGCATCGCGGAGCGATGGCTGAGAGGGGGACAAGGAGAACCCATGCGATTGGATAAATATCTGGCCGAGACGGCCCAGTGCACCCGGAGCGAGGCGAAGACGCTGCTGCAAAAGGGGAAGGTGACCGTGAACGGTACGCTCTGCAAAAAAGGGGACACCCAGCTCCGGGAGACGGATGTGGTGGCCGTGGAAGGGAGACCGCTGGCGTACCAGAAGTTCGTCTACATCATGCTGAACAAGCCCGAAGGTGTGGTCAGCGCCTCCACCGATAAGCGGGACACCACCGTCGTGGACCTGCTGGGCGACGCCTACCCCCGGCGGGAGCTGTTCCCGGCCGGGCGGCTGGACAAGACCAGCACCGGCTTTGTTCTGCTGACGGATGACGGCGGCTTCGCCCACGAGATCCTTGCCCCGAAGCGCCACGTCTCCAAGACCTACACGGTGGTCATTGACACACCGCTGACCGAGGAGATGCGCAGGGGCTTTGCCGAGGGCGTGACGCTGGCGGATGGCACCGCCCTCTCCCCGGCAGAGGTGGAAGCCCTGACCCCGGACGGCCTGACCGTGAAAGTCAGGCTCAGGCAGGGGGTGTACCACCAGATCAAGCGGATGTTCGGTGTGTACGGCGCGGGCGTGAACGCCCTGCATCGGGATGCCATCGGCGGGCTTGCGCTGGATCCGGCCCTTGCACCGGGGCAGTGGCGGGAGCTTTCCGCGGAGGAAGTGACAGCAATTACCACCGGAGCCTGACTGCTTTTCACCTGATTTTCAAAAAAACATCACATTTTGCCGGTAAAATATTCACAAGAACCACGCAAAACAGTGCTTTTTGGGCCTGAAAATACCCCTGAAAGATAATTTCACCAAGAAAGTCAAAAATATTTTGGTGAAATATGTTGCAAAAGTAAATTCTTTTGTGTAAAATAGATAATGTAAAGCGGCGAAATTGTTAAAAACGACAATCTCGCCCCTGCGGCTTGCACAAAAGAGGAAAAGGGGTATCCATTTATGGCCAATAGAGTATTCCAGAGCGTGATCTACCAGATGAAAGACGCCATCGATCGTGTGGTCGGTGTGGTGGATGAGACCGGCGCTGTGATCTCCTGCTCGGAGCTGAACCTGATCGGAGAGGTGCGCGAGGGCTTTATGGCAGAGCGCCTGACGGCCGGTGACCGCTTTGTGCGGGATGGCTACACCTATCAGCAGTTCTCCAGCGCAAAGCATAACGACTATGCCGTGTTTGTGGAAGGCGCGGACGAGACTGCGGGCCAGTTTGCAGCCCTGCTCTCCATCAGCCTGCAGAGCATCAAGCAGTACCACGATGAAAAGTTCGACAAAGCCAACTTCATCAAGAACGTGGTGCTGGACAACATCCTGCCCGGCGATATCTACGCCAAGGCCCGTGAGCTGCACTTTGCCACCGATGTTTCCCGTGTGGTGTTCATTGTGCGCGTGACCTCCGGCGGCGACATCTCCGCTTACGATGTGGTCAGCAGCCTGTTCCCGGACAAGCAGAAGGACTTTGTGTTCAACATCAGCGAGACCGACACCGTGCTGGTCAAGGAGATCCGCAAGGGCATCGACCGCACCGATATGGAGAAGCTGGCTGCCAGCATCGTGGACACCCTGTCCGGTGAGCATTACATCAAGGCTGTGGTCGGCATCGGCACCCCCATCTCCAACGTGAAGGATCTGGCTACCTCCTTCAAGGAAGCCCAGATCGCCATGGAGGTCAGCAAGGTGTTCGACACCGAGAAGCAGATCATCCGCTACGACAACCTTGGCATTGCCCGCCTGATCTACCAGCTGCCCACCACTGTCTGCGAGATGTTCCTGCGCGAGGTGTTCAAGCAGGGCAGCATCGAGAGCCTGGATCAGGAGACCCTGTTCACCATCCAGCGCTTCTTCGAGAACAACCTGAATGTGTCTGAGACCAGCCGCGGCCTGTTTGTCCACCGCAACACGCTGGTGTATCGTCTGGAAAAGATCAAAAAACTGACCGGTCTGGATCTGCGTGAGTTCGACGATGCCATCGTCTTTAAGGTGGCGTTGATGGTCAAGAAGTACCTGTCCAACAACCCGGCCAAATATTAAGCAAACGCTTGCGGCGCAAAGCCGTCGGCGCAGAACCGGCCGCTCGAAACCGATGCTGGCCGGTTCTTTTTGGTTTGGAGAAAATTATTGGGAGCGAAAAATGCATGATAGATTTTGAACACGTTTCAAAGCAGTACAAGCACAACGCAAAGCCTGCCCTGGAGGATGTCAACTTCCATGTGGATGACGGCGAGTTTGTTTTTCTGCTGGGTCACTCGGGCGCGGGCAAATCCACCCTGCTCAAGCTGATCCTGCGCGAGGAGACCCCCACCGAGGGCCGCGTGCTGGTGAACGGGCAGGATGTTGCCCGCCTGCGCCGCCGCAAGATCCCCTACCTGCGCCGTCAGATGGGCATCATCTTTCAGGATTTCCGGCTCATCCCCACCATGACCGTTTACGAGAACATTGCCTTTGCCATGCATGTTACCAACATCGGGCACAAGCAGATCAAGGAGCGCGTGAATTACATGCTGGAGCTTGTCCACCTGGAGGACAAGGCAAAGGTCTACCCCGACCTGCTCTCCGGCGGTGAGCAGCAGCGTGTGGCTGTGGCCCGCGCCCTGGCCCACGCCCCCAAGCTGGTGATTGCGGACGAGCCCACCGGCAACATCGACCCCGAGCTGAGCCTTGAGATGATGGAGCTTCTGGAGCGTGTCAGCGAGATGGGCATCACTGTGCTGGTGGTCACCCATGAGCACGAGCTGGTCCGTCACTTTGACCGCCGCGTGGTCACCCTGTCCGGCGGACACATCATCTCGGATGTGCCCACGGGCTCCATGATCCCCCACCCGCCCGTAGACCCGAAGGAACTGGAAATGGAGGTGTCGCTGGTATGATGAAGCCTTCTACGTTCGGTTTCCTTGTGGTGCGCGGCGTGCGCAACCTGGGCAAGCACTGGGCCATGACCATTGCCTGCATCGCCTCCCTGAGCGTCTGTATGACCCTGAACACCTTTGCCACGCTGGCGGAAGTCAATGTGGACAGCATGGTGAACTATCTGGGCCAGCAGAACGAAATGGTGGTCTATGTGGACCCCGAAGCCGACGATGCCACCATCCAGACGGTAGGGGAGCGCATCACTGCCACCCCGGGCGTGAGCCGGGTGCAGTACATGTCCAAGGAGGACGTGCTCAACCAGTACCGTGGGTACATGGCGGATTACGCCGTTCTGCTGGACGAATTTGAGAATGATAACCCCTTCAAGGCCAACTACCGTGTCTCTCTGGCAGACCTGAGCCAGATGCAGGCCATGAGCCAGAACTTCCAGAGCATTCCGGGCGTGTACAGCGTTACCGCCCCCATTGAGATGACCCAGACCTTTGTGGAGGTCCAGCGGGCCGTGACCAAGGTGGGCCAGATCGTGATCCTGGTGCTGATGGCAGTCAGCATCATCACGGTGGGCAGCACCATCCGCCTGAGCGTTTTTGCCCGCCGCCGTGAGATCGAGATCATGAAGTATGTGGGCGCGACCAACCACCTTGTCACCCTGCCCTTTTTTGTGGAGGGCCTGACCATGGGCCTGATCTCCGGTGCCATCACCTCGGTAGCCGGTATCTTCGGCTATGCCTACATCGTGCAGGCCTCCAGCACGCTGGGCGGGTTGTGGCAGCTGCTCATGGGCACCGCCATGGTGCCTGTGGATGCCGTCTGGCCTACCATCCTGACGTACAGTCTGGCCGGTGGTGCGCTGGTGGGTGCGCTGGGCAGCATGTTCTCCATCCGCAAACATCTGAATGTGTAAGCGAAAGGAGCCTTCTCTGTGAAACAAGCAAAACACTCTGCGGGCTTCCGCCTGCACCTCATGTATACCCCCACCCACGCAAAGCCCGCCCCCGGGCACAGCCGGGCCATGCGCGCCGCCAGCCTGTTTCTGGCAGCGGCCTGCCTGCTGCTGAGCGTTTCGGTCTACCCGGCCACGGCGGCTACCAGCATGTCCAGCCTGCAGAACAAGCTGGATAAGCTCTCCCAGTCCATTGTACAGCACAAAAAGGAACTGTCCAATGCAAAAAAGAAGGAGCAGGCCGCCAAGGCGCTGGAATCGGAGCTGAAGGAAAAGGTCACGGTGGTCCAGAGCCAGATCAGCGTGCTGAAGGGCCAGATCGCCGAGGTGCAGAACAGCATCGGCCTGAAGGAACAGGAGATCGCCGCCAAGGAGCAGCAGATCACCGCAAAAGAAGCGGAGATCGCCGACCAGTGGGGGGATTTCAAGCAGCACATGGCCGCCATGCAGGAGCTGCGGGACGGCGGCAGCGTTGCCATGCTGTCCGCGGTGAACGACCTGTATGAGCTGCTGACCTTCAACGAGGTCATGCAGGACATCTCCATCAAGGACACCGAGATCCTGGACAACATGAAGAACGCCAAGGAAGCGCTGGAAAGCGATAAGCTGACGCTGGAATCCCAGCGCAGCGAGCTGCAAAGCAAAAAGGCAGATCTGGATGCCCAGAACAGCCAGATGCGTGCCAAGCAGAACGAGCTCAACTCCAGCGTGGCCGCCGCCCAGATGAGCGCTGCCGAGGCGCAGCAGGCCCAGAAGGACGCGCAGGCCGCCATTGAATCGGATGAGATGAACTATGAGGCGGTCAAGAAGCAGATCCAGAAGATGATCGCCGCAGCCGCTGCCTCCAAGCCCACCCTGAGCTTTACCGGCTTCATCTGCCCGCTCAAGAGCTATAGCCGTATTTCCAGTGAGTACGGCTGGCGCAAGAACCCCGTTACGGGGGTCAACAAGCTCCACGCCGGTACCGACTTTGCCGCCCCGGGCGGCACGCCCATCTATGCAGCCGCCAGCGGCTATGTGCAGGTGGCGGGCTGGTCCAGCGGCGGCTACGGCAACTATGTCATCATCTACCACGGCAAAATGTCCGATGGCAACCAGTACAGCACCCTGTACGGCCACATGCGGTCGGTCGCCACCTCGGCGGGCAAGTATGTCCAGCAGGGTGAGATCATCGGTTATGTGGGCAGCACGGGCAACTCTACCGGCAACCACCTCCATCTTGAGGTCTGGAAGGGCGGCTCCAAGGCCAATGCCGTCAACCCCCGTGGTTATATCCCCATGAAATAATCTGCATTGTATCAAAGGAGGCCGTCAGGGCTTATGAAGGAAGAAAAACGCAAGCGCATCCTGCGCGTGGGCTGTCTGATCCTGGCAGGGATCTTTGCACTTTCCATGCTGGGCAGCGTGGTTATGATGCTGCTGGTCTGACAGAGGAGGGAAGAAGATGAACCGTAAGATATCGGTCGGCATGGCGGTCAGCATTGTCATCCTGGCCATGACCGTTACCTTTTCTATCACCATGCTGGTGGCGATGCGCCTGTTTGACAGCACCGTTTCCAGCGTGAAGGAAAAGGAAAGCATGTACAACAAGATCGCTGAGGTGGACCGCTATGTCCGCAGCAACGATTACTATCCCATCGATGAGACCACCCTCTACGACCGCCTGACGGCTGGCTACCTGCTGGGCACCGGCGACAAGTACGCCCGTTATTTCAGCGCCACCGCCTATACGGAGCTGATGAACACCCAGAACGGCACCCTGATCGGCATCGGCGTGGAGTTGGCTGTGGATCAGTCCGGCTATGCCAAGGTCATCAAGGTCTACGATGAATCCCCCGCCAAGGAGGCCGGCATTCAGGTCGGCAACTACATCACCGCTGTGGACGGCACCGATGTCAAGAGCATGAGCAGCGTGGATGCCATCCAGACCCGCCTGCGCGGCGAGAGCGGCACCACCGTCAATGTGACCTGGCTGGACAGCGAGGCCTCCGAGCACACCGCTGACCTGACCCACTCCGGCTACAGCTCCACCACCGTGGATTACCAGATGGTGCAGGGCAATGTGGGCTACATCCGGATCCGCCAGTTTGATTCCACCACCCCCAGCGAGCTGGATTACGCCATCCGCAGCCTGAGCGCCAACGGCGCGGGCAGTCTGGTGTTTGACCTGCGCGATAACGGCGGCGGCCTGCTGGACGATGCCATCCAGTGCATCGACCTGATCGCCCCGGAGGGCACGCTGGCCTTTGCTGAGGACAAGAACGGCACCCAGACCCTGCTGGGCACCAGCACCAGCGAATCCCAGATCGACCTGCCCGTGGTCTGCCTGGTCAACGGCAGCACCGCCAGCGCTGCGGAGCTCTTTGCCAGCAGCCTGCGCACCCTGAATGGTGCCCGTCTGGTGGGCACCACCACCCAGGGCAAGGGCACCATCCAGAGCAGCCCCCAGCGCCTGTCCGATGGCAGTGCCGTGGTGGTCACCGTGGCAAAGCTGGTCTGCGGCGACGGCAGCTGCTTTGACGGCACCGGCCTGACCGTGGATGTGGAGCGCCCCCTGACTGCAGACGAGCAGACCGCATCCTATGATTACACTGTGGAGAACGACCCCCAGATCCAGCGTGCCGTGAGCACTGCCCAGCAGATGAGCGGCACCACCACCGTCAGCGGCGTCAATGAGGCGGCTTCCAGCGAAGCTGCTTCCGACAGCACCGCAGCCGACAGCGCGGCGGCCGAGGCAGCTTCTTCGGAGGCCGCTGCGTCCAGTGAGACCGCTGCCGAAGGTGCCGCTTCCAGCGAGGAAACGGCCTCTTCCACCGCAGAATAAACGAAACCAGATACCGCAAAGGCCCCCGGCGCTCCTGCCGGAGGCCTTTTTGCCCGAAGAAAGGATGGAACTTATGCCGGAGCTGACCGACCTGTCTTACGTCCGCGCCCTGTGCGAGAAATATGATTTTGCCCTGTCCAAGGGCTTTGGCCAGAACTTCATCATCAACCCCGGTCTGCCCCTCAAGATCGTGGATGCCAGCGGCGTGGATCGGCGCTATGGCGTCATCGAGATCGGCCCCGGCATCGGTGTGCTGACCCGCGAGCTGGCCCGGCGCGCCGCAAAGGTCGTCTCCATTGAGGTGGACGAGCGCCTGCCGCCCCTGCTGGAGGAGACGATGGCCGGTGTGGACAACTTCAAGCTGGTCATGAACGATGTGCTCAAGGTGGACCTCCGCGCCCTCATCGAGGAGGAGTTCCCCGGAATGCCGGTGGCCGTCTGCGCCAACCTGCCCTATTACATCACCAGCCCCATCGTCATGAAGCTGCTGGGCGACCGCTTGCCTGTGGAGAGCCTGACCGTCATGGTCCAGAAAGAGGCCGCCGACCGTCTGGCCGCAGCCCCCGGCACCCGCGCTTCCAGCGCCATCAGCTGCGCGGTGAGCTACTACGCAAAGTCGAAGATGATGTTCACCGCTGCGCCTGGCAGCTTCTACCCGGCCCCCAAGGTGACCAGCGCCGTGGTCCGGATGGACATCCGCCCTACCCCCGCAGTGCAGGTGGAAGATGAGGACGGCTACTTTGCCCTCATCCGCGCGGCCTTCGGGCAGCGCCGCAAGACCGCCGCCAACGCCATCGCCAGCGGCCTCGGCCACTCCAAGGAGTCGGTCATCGCCGCCATTGAAGCGGCCGGGTTCGATGCCCGCATCCGCCCCGAAGCCTTGACGCTGGAGGACTTTGCCAAGATCCAGCAGGCCCTTGCGGCGCAGTGAGCAGACCGTCTGCCTGCGGCGGGAACATCGGCCCGCAAACAAACCCGGAAATCAAAAATCAGCCTTGCCAAACCCGCCCGCTGGTGGTATACTATTTTGGTAGTGTTCGCTAGTGTGGCGCAATGGCAGCGCAACTGATTTGTAATCAGTGGGTTGCAGGTTCAACTCCTGTCACTAGCTCCAAGAAAAATCCTGCGATATACCGTTAAAACAACGGCGCGTATCGTGGGATTTTTGCTTTTGTATGCGCTGTGAAATGCCCGGAAAGTGCGACCGATTTGAAGAGGTCATGATGGTAAAGCACACACATGGAGAAAAACGGCATACGATCAGAGGAATGGGGCTGCGAGAAGAAAACAAAAACCATGCAAACGCAGCGTTTTGCGAAAAAGTTGTACTTTTATAGAAATCTTTTTCAGAAATCGGTTGACAAAATCGAGGCGAGATGGTAAGATATACAGGCAGTCAGCTGTGGCTGTAAAAATTGAATCTGGGCGTGTTCCCGAGTGGCCAATGGGGACAGACTGTAAATCTGCTGCTT
>OHFY01000721.1_pt1 | contig 12773 bp, 11 predicted proteins | sample 1567681 | NCBI WGS metagenome assembly OHFY01 (sample SAMEA3879512, study PRJEB24766) | human gut metagenome | biome: human-associated habitat; feature: feces | place: USA | collected 1985/1987 | reverse complement strand
CGTACAGAACGCTCAGCATACCGGAAACGGCCTGAATTTTAACGTTGCCGAAGAAATCCTTGTACAGGTAGGTGTTCAGGCCGTTGACCACGGATGCACCGATCATGCCGGTCAGGCTGAAGAACATCACGCCCAGCAGGGCTTTGTTGTGGGAGATCTCTTTGAGAACGTGCAGGTAGTTCAGCTTTTCGCCCTGCGGACGCTCAGGCACTTCCACACGCTCCTTGCACCACACGCAGGTGATCTGCAGGCACAGCAGGCCCAGCATGGCGCAGATGCAGGCCAGCATCAGGAAGCGGCCAGCCACAGGCTGGTTGTCCACATACAGGAACAGGGGGCCGACCATGACCATGACGGTCATAAAGATGGTGCCGCCCAGGCTGCGGTAACGGGACAGAGCGGTGCGCTGGCTCACATCATCGGTCATCACGCTGGACAGGGTGCCGAAGGGCACGTTGACGCAGGTGTACAGTGCCTCATACAGCACATAGGTGATGAACATGTAAGCCAGACGCAGACCGTAGCTGATGTTGCCCACATTGACAAAGGCCAGCACACACAGCACTGCCATGGGGAACGAGAAAGCGCGGATCCACGGGATGAACTTGCCGCCCTTGGTGGCCTTGCGGGAGTCCACGATCGCGCCGATGATGGGGTCGTTGACGGCATCCCAGATCTTGGTGATCAGCAGCAGGATACCCACATGGAAGGGGTTGACCTGCAGGATCAGGGTGTAGAAGATCGACAGATACATGGCACGGTACTGCTCCGTGAAGCAGCAGCCCAGATCGCCCAGTGTATAGCCGATCTTGTCCTTCATGGAGAAGGGCCGAACGGTCTTTTTCTGGTCCATTGCGTTTTATCCTCCTTAAAAAACAGATGAAACCACGAGGCTTTTCACACAAACCTCTTCTCTTCAATTGCATTATACGTTAATTTTGCGTCAAAGCATATCCAAAAAATGATTGAAAACTATCGCAAATTGATGTATTATGCAATTATGACAGTTGTACTTTTCAGTTGTGTACAACAAACTGTCGCATCTGACAGTTCCACGGAGGGAATTTTGGTGAATTATACAGCCAAACGTTATCTTTTTGAACAAAGCACTGTTCGGGAATTCTTTTCCGGCGCGTATTACGACCTGTTTCTGGTCATGCGGGGCAGCGGTGTGTTCCGGTGCAGCGAGGTGGTGCTGCCCGCCCAGCAGCAGAATCTGATCATCCTCAAGCCCGGGCAGGGCGGCAGACTGGAATATGCCGGAGCCTACGGCCCGCTGGAGATCATCCGGGTGCAGTTGTCTCCCCAGATGCTGGCGCAGTTGTCGGATGAGGACACTGACTTTGAAAAAAGCTTCAACGTGGTGCCCTTCCGGCAGGTGGCTGTCCGGCCGGACAGCCAGATCTATATGCTGCTGAAGAATCTTGCCCGGAAGCTGCTAGTGCTCCCCCAGGAGAGCAGCCAGTTCGGCGCGGCGGCGTTCGAGCACGGCATCCTGCAGATGTTCGTGGTGCTGGCGCTGCGTGCCTGCATCCATGCCGAATTCCACACCGCTTCGGTCAGCCGCCACCACCTGATGCTGGATGAGGTATTCCTGTTTATTCAGTCGCACCTCACCGAGGATCTGACGCTGGAGCGTCTGGAAAAGGAGTTTTTCGTCTCCCGGGAGCATATTGCCCGGGAATTCAAACGCCAGACCGGCCAGACCGTGCACCGCTACATCGTAAAGGCCCGGCTGGACCGCTGCTGCGCCCTCATTGAGCAGGGCCTGCCCATCACCGAGGTGTACAAGACCAGCGGCTTCGGGGGCTACAACCACTTTTTCCGCGCCTTTAAAAAGGAATACGGCATGACCCCCAAGGAATATTTCAGCACCACCCGGCAGGATGCCCGGGGATGAGCCTTTGCAAAAGAAGTCCCGGCTGCAATTTTTGTGCAGGCTGAAACGTATTTTATATAAAACGGCAGCTGCCGTTTTTCAACGAACGATCTCCATTACAGACAGGAGGAAAGCTCTATGAAATTTTCTGCTGATTATCGTGCCCTTGCGCTGGATGCCCTGCGTGGCAGATGGAAGACAGCTGTTCTGGCCGGACTGATCGCCAGTTTGCTGAGCGCCAACATTGTGAGCAGCTCAGACAGGGTCATCTCCAACATGAGCCAGAACGCCAACGGCGACACCCCAGGGTTTGCCGGGCTGTTTTCCACCGGCAGCGGCGGCGTGCTGGCGGTTCTTGTGGTCTGCATCCTTGCCTGGGCAGTGTTCACCTTCATCGTGAGCGGTGCGGCGCGGCTGGGCTACGCCCGGTTCAACCTGAACCTTGCAGACGGCAGGGACGCTGCCCTCTCCGACCTCGCTTCCCAGAAGCACCGCCTGTGGGACGGCTTCTGCATGAATTTCCTGCAGGGGCTTTATGTGGCGCTCTGGTCGCTGCTGCTGTTCATCCCCGGCGTGGTAAAAGCCTACAGCTATGCCATGACCCCCTATATCATGGCCGAGCACCCCGGCCTGACGGCCAACGAAGCCATCACTGAATCCCGGCGCATCATGGACGGCAACAAGTGGCGGCTGTTCTGCCTCGATCTCAGCTTTCTGGGCTGGGAGCTGCTCTGCACCCTGCCCATGCTGATTGGTTTCTCTCTCGTCTTTGCCTTCACCCGCTCGGCGGATACGGTCCTTGTTCCGCTGATTCTGCTGTCCATCCCGCTGAGCGCCGGCTTTTTCTTTCTGCACCCCTACGAGGAAGCGGCCTGGGCGATCTTTTACCGGGATATCACCGCTGCACCTTCTGACACCGAGGAAATCTGAGAATGAAACACACCGCCTGCTATCACCTGCCCGGACTGTTCGAGTTCTACGAGCTCTACCGCCTGTTCCTGCCCCTGTTCCGGGAGCACCGGGAATATTTTTATGACTGGTGCGAGATCGGCTCCATCTACGGCGCGTCGCCGGATTGCATCTGGGGCGGGGGCCGCGTGGAGGCCGGGGAGCACTCCCCCGCCGAAGTTCTGGCCCTGACCCAGGAATACGGCATCTCTGCCCGGCTCACATTCAGCAATTCCCTGCTCCGCCCGGAGCACCTCTCAGACCGGAAATGCAACGCAGTGTGTCAGCAGTTTGCCCAGCGGGGCACTGTGCAGAATGGGGTCATCGTCCACTCCGAGCTGCTTTTGAACTACCTGCAGCAGCATTACCCGGAGCTTTATCTCGTATCCTCCACCACCAAGGTCCTGACGGATCTTCAGGCGTTTCAGGCAGAGATCCGGCGGCCGGAGTTCCGGTATGTCGTGCCGGACTTCCGGCTGAACAAGTCCTTCGATGCCCTGGATACGCTCTCCCAGCCCGAAAAGGACAAGGTAGAATTTCTCTGCAACGAGTGCTGCTGGTTCGGCTGCACCGAGCGCAGGCGCTGCTACGAAGCCGTCAGCCGCAAAAATCTGGGGGAGGTCTGCGAACATCGGTGCACCGCCCCCGGCGCGCAGGAGGGCTACCGCTTTTCCAAGGCGATGGAAAACCCCGGGTTCATCGGCACTGCGGACATCCGGGAGCGCTATCTGCCGTTGGGCTTTTCCAATTTCAAGCTGGAAGGGCGCGGCCTGGGAAGCGCGCTGGTGCTGGAGTTTCTGCTCTATTATCTGACCCGGCCGGAGTATCAGATCCACGTCCGGGAGGCGATCTATCTGGACAACATGCTGGACCTCTTTTAAGGGTTGCACCACCGGCGCAGTGTGGTATAATCAGCATAACAGAGCACTTGCAAGCGGCGCTCTGTTCCGTCCAATCCAAGTCAGGAGGAGATCGTTATGGAATTCACTCAGCTTATTGCACAGCGGTATTCCTGCAAAAATTTTGGTGTAGGCAAGGTAGACGCTGCAGCACTCCACACCATTCTGGAAGCCGGTCGGCTGGCACCCACCGCCAAGAACACCCAGGAACAGCGCATCTACGTCGTTCAGTCCGAAGAGGGGCTGGCAAAGATCGATGCTGCCACTCCCTGCCGCTACGGTGCCCCCGTTTGCCTGGTGGTCGCCTATGACAAGAACCACACCTTTACTTACCCCGGCGAGCGGATGAACTCCGGCATGGAGGATGCCGCCATCGTGGCCACCCACCTGCTGCTGGGCGCTGCCAATGCAGGCGTGGACAGCTGCTGGGTCAACTTTTTTGACCCGGACAAGCTGGCAAAAGCGCTGGGTCTGCCCGAAAACGAGGAGATCGTGATGCTCCTTGATCTGGGCCACGCTGCCGAGGGTGCAGGTCCCCTGCCCAACCACAGCTCCCGCAAGCCTCTGTCCGAAACCGTCACGTTCCTGTAACCATCACAGGGATGCAAAAAAGCCCCCGCACGTTGGTTTTCCGGCCAACATGCGGGGGCTTGTGTTTTATTCCAGTTTTCAGTTCTGCGGGTGGACGATATCCCGCCAATCCAGATCTCCACGCTCCAGACCGTGGATGAGCACCTCCGCGGTGGCGATGTTGGTGGCCAGCGGGATATTATGCACATCACACAGGCGCAGCAGGGTCATCTCGTTGGGTTCGCTGGGCTTTGCGTTGATCGGATCGCGGAAGAACAGGAGCAGATCGACCTCATTGCAGGCAATGCGGGATGCGATCTGCTGATCACCGCCCTGAACACCTGCCAGAAAGCGCTGGATCTGCAGACCCGTTGCCTCGGAGATCAGCTTGCCGGTGGTGCCCGTAGCCACCAATTTATGCTGGCTCAAAATCCGGCAATACGCCGTACAGAACTGAACCATCAGCTCTTTTTTGGAGTCATGCGCAATCAGTGCAATGGTCATCGGTCAACCTCTCCTTTGTTTTGCCAGTGGGCATTTTCTTGCATATATCATAGTATCACAGTTTCCGTTCTTTTACAACCGTTTTTTAGACAAACTTCATACTTTTTTCGGAAAAAAGCGCCAGAATTCACCAAAAGCAGTGTTTCAGCGTTTTATCTTTCTTCAATTGTCTAAAGCATCCTGCCCGGCAGGTGCGGTCTCCTGAGCAGCATCCGTGGTGCCTGCGGCGGGGTCTGTGGCCGTATCTGCTGCCGTATCCGTGCCGGTTTCGGTCTGGGCGGGGGCAGTCTGGTCAGCGGGGGTGCTGTCTGCGGCGGTTTCCTGCTTGCCGATGGTGCCATCTTCATTCAGGGTACCATCCTGCATGGCGAAGTAGGCGTTGGCAATGTCCACCACCAGATCGCCGGTTCGGGCACCGTAGCCGCCGTACTCAATGGTGATGCCAATGGCGATCTGCGGGTCATCGGCGGGCAGATAGGCCACCATCATAGCGTTCAGGTAGTGCTTGCCCGGGGCGTAGGTCTCACTGCGCTGAGGGGTGCCGGTCTTACAGGCAATGGCAATGGGGTAGCTGCTGATCTTGCTGTTGGTAATGGTGCTGGGCACCTGCCGCATCCCCTGCCGCACCAGCTCAAAGGTGTTGCCGGTGCCCTCGATGATATCCATCACCTCGGGCTGAGTCTCGCTGATCACCTCGCCGGTGTTGGAATCCAGGATTGCCTTGACAAAATGAGTGCGGTAGCGGGTTCCGTTGTTGGCCAGCGTTGCAGCATAGGTGGCCAGCTGGATGGGCGTGACCACCGTGTTACCCTGACCGATGGCTGCCTGAACGTCCAGTGACTCCATATAGTTGGAGTCGTTCTTGGAGGTCAGGTGGCCCACAGCCTCACTGACCTCCACACCGGTGCGCTGACCAAGGCCCAGCTTATAGGCGTAGGCATCGTAAACATCACTGGTCAGGCGGCGGCCCACATCATAGAAGAAGACGTTGCAGCTCCACTTGATGGCCGTGATCACATCAATGTTGCCGCTGTGGCCATGGCGGGTGCAGCGAGGGCTGTACCCTTTATAAAAGGTGTACACGCCGTTGCAGAACACCGTGGAATACTGGTTGATGAGCCCGGAATCCAGCGCAGCCACTGCCACGGCAGGCTTGAAGGTGGAGCCGGGGGTGTACAGGCCCTGCAGCGCCCGGTTGAACAGGGGCAGGCTCTCGTCCGCGCTGTACTCGCTGTACTGGGTGGCATACAGGTTCTGGTCAAAGCTGGGGTAATTGGATGCGGCCAGCACGCTGCCGTCCTTCACATCCAGCACCACAGCGGCACCGGCGGCGGCTTTCATGCTGCCGGTGTTGTAGACCCGGTTGATCATGTCGATGTTCTCGGCCAGTGCCTTGTCCACCGCCTTCTGGAACCGGCTGTCGATGGTCAGCTGCACGGTGTGGCCCGGCTCGGGCACAGTGGTCAGGGCCGTATCCACAATGACCCCATCGGAGTTGCGGGTGATGGTCTCCACGCCATCCTTGCCCCGCAGTTCGTCCTCATAGGCCGATTCCAGGCCCGAGATGCCGATGATGTCGTTCATGTTGTAGCCTTTTTCGCGCAGGGGGTAGGTGGTCTGGCCGTTTTCGTCGGTCACCTTCCACTTTTCAGCGGTGATCTTGCCCACCCGGCCCAGCACATGGGGCAGCACCGTGGATTGCTCATAGCTGCGGGTACTCGTTTCCACGATCTCCACGCCCGGCAGCGAGAGGCTGTGTTCCTTGATGGTCGCCACGGTGGCCTCGCTGACGTTTTCCGCCATGATAAAGTTGTTCACATTGGAAAACGCCTGCAGCTGCATCTCATAATGGATGCCGCCCAGCGTGCGCTGCCAGCTCAGCGGATAGCTGGCAAGGTCGTAGTCCTCCACCAGCTTCTCCATCACATCATTGGCCGTTGCATACTGCTGTAAACCAAGATTGTCCTTCATGGCGGCAAGGGCTTTCTGATCCCTGGTGCTGCCCTCTTCGGCGGTAAAGGTATAATTGCCCGCTGCATCCGGCTGGCTGATGAGCAGAGTATCGTTCCAGCTCTCACCGTTGGCACGCAGCAGCTCGACGATCTTCTGGAGCATCCCGTCCAGATCTTCGTCTCCCATCAGCAGCTTGTTGAGCACCACGTTGTAGCCCGTGACGCTGGTGGCAATGCGCTCCCCCCGGCTGTCCACAATGTCACCGCGTGCCGCCGTGACCGTAAACTTGTAGTCGGTGGTGTTGGTGGCCTGGGATTTGAAATCATCCCCGTTGACCAGCTGCAAAAAGATGAGCCGCAGCCCATACAGCAGCATGAGGATGCAGGCAGCGGCAACCAGAACACGCATCCGCCGGATGGCGGTTTTCCGTTCTTCTTGGTTCATGGATTCTCCTTCCGGCGCGGGGTGCGTTACACCACGCCGTTGTCGATCTTAAATTCTTCGTGGATGCGGCGCACGACCCCGAACAGAGGGAAGCAGACGGGCACCGAGAGCGCCGCCGTGGGCAGCACAAACCACAGCCAGCGGCTGGCCGCACCGCTGTAACCGGGCATGTAGTAAAAAAACAGCCAGTCCAGCGTGAGCACCAGCAGGGCGGCAGCAGACGCAATGAGTGCAAAGTTTGCGGCCGAATTCTTGAAGTAGAGCTGCATCACCGCCGAAACGGCAAAGCAGAGCAGCAGCAGTTCCAGCGCCAGCATACCCACGGTGCGCCCGGCCAGCCAGTCCCACATCAGGCCGCAGACCGCCCCAAAGACAGCCCCGGCGAACTCGCCCTCAAACACGGCGACCGCCAGCGCCAGCGGCAGCAGCCAGAGCGGCTTTGCCGCCCCGAACTGGAACAGCCCGGGCGTGGTCTGCAAAACAGCACAAAGAAGGCCCAGCAGCGCATAGCAGATCCATTTGACGATCTGGCCCCGGCTGCGTTTCCGGCGTGATTCCATCAGGGTCCCTCCTCAGAAACTGGTAATGATGAACGCATGGCGCACCGTGCGGGGGTCGGTACCGGGTTTGATGACGGCAATGGTCGATTTGCCGCTGACCTCGGGCACCAGTTCCTGTACCACGCCCACCAACAGGTCAGCCGGGAACACCCCGCCCAGCCCAGTGGTGACCACCTGGTCGCTTTTCTCCGTCAGGGTGTTGCGCGCAAGGTTGGTCAGCACGCACAGGCCATCGGCGGCATATTCGGAGCTGCCGGTGACGATGCCATTGTCACGGGTGCGGGATACCACGCCCGCCGCGTTGAAGTTGGGGTGAAGAATGGTCATCACCTTGCAGCTGGTGGGCTCAGCCTCCACCACCATGCCCAGCAGGTAGCCCTGGTCACTGACCACGGCATCGTTGACGGCCACGCCATCCAGCGTGCCGCGGTCCAGTGTGAAGCCATAGAAGGAATCCAGCGGGTCACGGCCAATGACAAAGCTGGAAAGATAGCTCATCTCGGGCCGCTGGCTCTGGATGCTTTCCAGTGCCTTATAGGCCTGGTTCTCGGCCTTGACGCGGTCGTAATCCACCATCTGCTGGCGCAGCTCGGCGTTTTCGGCCTTGAGCGTCTCGTTCTCGGCCATCACGTCATCGATGCTGGTGTACTTTTCCCACAGGGAGGCCACGCCGCCGCTGACCACGGCCGCCACTTTCTGGAATGGAGCAGCCGCCACGCTCAGCAGCTCCTGCGGAGCAGCAGTCAGGCGGCCGTTGGCACCGGCGTAGGCCATGATGCCCACCAGAAACACCGCGATGCCCACCAGGATCTTGAATTTCCAGGTATCGAAAAAGTCTTTCAAGGGGTTTTCCTCCGATTGCAAAAGGGCGCGGACAGCCCAGAGCCGTCCGCACCCTCTGTTACATCGTTACATGTGAGCTCCATCGGTGTCCAGCACGTCGTGCAGAACATCCACATGATCCAGCACCGCACCGGCACCCTTGGCCACGCAATCCAGCGGGTCCTCCGCAACATGGACATCAATGCCGGTCTCGCTCTGGATCAGCTGATCCAGGCCCCGCAGCAGGGCACCGCCGCCGGTCAGGGTGATGCCGTGGTCGATGATATCGGCGCTCAGCTCAGGCGGGGTGCGCTCCAGGGTCTCTTTGATGGCGCTGGTGATCTTGACCAGGCACTCCAGCAGGGCCTCGCGCACATCCTCAGAGTGGACGACGATGTTCTTGGGCAGGCCGTCCACCAGATTGCGGCCCTTGATCTCCATGGTCATTTCGGGGTCCAGGGGGTAAGCAGAGCCGATCTCGATCTTGATCTGCTCAGCAGTGCGCTCACCGATGAGCAGGTTGTACTTGCGCTTGATGAACGCGATGATGGCCTGGTCGAACATGTCGCCTGCCATCCGGACACTGCGGGACGCCACGATGCCGCCCAGCGAGATGACGGCGATCTCGGCCGTGCCGCCGCCGATGTCCACGATCATGCTGCCGGTGGGCTCGCTGATGGGCAGGCCTGCACCGATGGCCGCAGCCATGGGCTCCTCGATGACGGAGACCTGACGGGCACCGGCCTTCAGGGTCGCCTCACGCACCGCGCGGCGCTCGACTTCCGTCACGCCGGACGGGATGCAGATGACCACGCGGGGGCGGGAGAACATGCTGTTACCGCAGGCCTTCTTCAGGAAGTTCTCCAGCAGATTTGCCGTGATGTCAAAGTCCGCAATAACGCCGTCCTTCAGGGGGCGGACGGCCACGATGCTGCCGGGGGTGCGGCCGATGACGGCCTTTGCCTCGGTGCCCACGCAGCGGACCTCATCGGTCTTGGTGTCCACCGCCACAACGGACGGCTCACGCATGATGATGCCCTTTCCCTTCATGTAAACCAGGGTGTTGGCTGTACCCAGATCAATGCCAACGTCTTTTGAAAACAAACTCATAATGAAGCTCTCCTTCGTATTTCCGGTCTATCCAAAACGCAGGGCGGCGCAAACCAATCCGCCGCCGATCGCAGAATAACACGACTATATTATAGCCGCAAGCAGAAGTTTTCTCAAGCGTTTTTACAGGTTTTTCCGGATTTTTTCATAAATCTCCGCGCCAAGCCGCTCAAAATCGTTCCAGCAGCCGGATGGTGCGGCTGACGGGCAGCCCCATGATGGTGTAATAGTCGCCCTCGATGCGGTCCAGCCAGAGGGCCGCGCGGCCCTGGATGGCATAGGCACCGGCCTTGTCGTAGGGTTCTTCGGTGGCGGCATAGCGCTCGATCTCCGCTTCGGAGATGGGGAAGAACTTCACGCGGCAGGTGTCCACGAAGCTCTCGGTGCGGGTGCCGTCCGAGATGCAGATGCCGGTGTGGACCTCGTGCACCGCACCGGAAAGGGCCCGTAGCATCCGTCTGGCGTCCTCCACGCTGTGGGGCTTGCCGAACACTTCCCCTTTCACGTCCACGACGGTGTCGCAGCCGATGACCACCGCGCCGGGGTGCTGGGCCGAGACTGTCCGGCACTTGCCCCGCGCCAGCATTTCCACCAGCTCAGCAGGGGTGTCGGCGGTCACGGTGCTCTCGTCAAAATCGCTGGCGCAGACGGTAAAATCGGTGGTGTACAGGCTCAGCAGCTCTCTGCGCCGGGGGCTGCCGGAGGCCAAAATCAGTTGTTTCATTTTATTTTCCCGTCGAGCCGAAGCCGCCCTCGCCGCGCTGGGTGCCGCCCAGCTCCTCCACCTGTGCAAAGGCTGCGGTGTACACCGGCGCGATGCAGAGCTGCGCCACCCGTTCGCCGGGCTGGATGGTGTAGGCCTCGCCGCCCAGATTGACCATGGGCACCTTCAGTTCCCCGCGATAATCGCTGTCCACGACACCGACGCCGTTGGCCATGCACAGGCCGTGCTTGATGGACAGGCCGCTCCGGGCATAGACCAGCGCCACGCAGTGAGCGCCGGGCAGCTCGATGGCAAGGCCGGTAGGCACCAGCACCCGCTGCATGGGGGCCACGGTCAGGGGTTCGTCCAGCACCGCGCACAGGTCGGCTGCGGCCGCGCCCGGCGTCGCGTAGGCGGGCACCTTCGCCCGCGCATCCAATACTTTATAGTTTACAGTAATGGGTTCCATTTTATTCTCCATTTCGCCTGCCCGCTGCCGCAGGGCCCGGCATCTTCTGTTTTGTTCAATCTCATTCGGACAGCTCCAGCTTCACCGGCCTGCCAAGGGCTCCCCTTTTAGGGGAGCTGGCATCGCGTCAGCGATGACGGAGAGGTTTCGCACTATCCTCAATGCTCACGTCCACGCCCAGCTGTTCCAGACGGCGGAGGGATTCCTCGGCGTTGGTGGCAGAGCGGTGGACAGCTTTCGGCTCGTAGGGGCCGATGGGCACGGCCACACCGGACACCTGCGCGATGAGCTTCTTGATGAGGCGCTGGCTGTCCTTATTGGCGCGGATGAAGTCCCGGAAGGTCTTTCCGCCGTCGATGAGGACGCGGGTCCCGTCGAAGTAGCCCTTCGACTTTTTGAGATAGGTGTAGAGCATGGGGTCTTTTTCCTGCAGCAGCCGGACCACCTCATCCCACTGGGGGAAGGGGTTGATTCCCTCTGCTGCCACCCTGCGGGGCTTGTTGAGGGCGGGGTCTGCCGGATGCTCGGCGCTGGGCTGCACCGGGGCCGGAGCCGGTTTTTCTGCCGACGCGGACGAGGCTGCTTCGGGCTGGGCCGGAGGCGCAGGCCGGGCCGGTTCATCCCAGGGCAGCGGGGCAGTGTCCTGCACCGGCGGTTCCTCCGGAAGCGGCGGCAGGTCGTCCTCAGCGGGGGCCGCTTTAACCAGAGGTTCCGGCTGCGGTTCCGGGTCTGCCATGGAGGCAGGCGCGGCCGTCTCCGGCGCGGTCTGTGTTATCGGCGCGGCAGGCTCCACAGCGGGTGCCGCCGGGGCCACCGGAACGCTCACAAAGGGCTGCGGCGGAGCCGCTGCTGCAAACGGGCGGGACGTTTCCTGCGGGGCCGCCGGGCGGGGTGCGGCTTCCACCGCTGCCCGCTGCATCATCTGGGGCGGCTCGGACAGGCTGAAGAGGGCAAGCTCCAGTTCAATGCGCTGGTCGCTGCCGCGGGTCATGTGTTCGAGGGCGTTGCCCAAGGTGCGGATGGCCCGGATGGCCTCCTTCTGGCCCAGCTGCGGCCCTTTTTCGAGGTAACGGGCCTCTTCCTCCGGCGACACACCGGAGAGCAGCGTCTGCCCGCCGGGCAGCGCCGCCAGCATGAGGGCGCGGTAATGGGCGATCAGCTCTTCGGTCAGGCGCTTCACATCCACCGACTGCTGCCGCAATTGAGCCAGCTGAGCCAGCGCGGTGGGAGCGTCCTGCGCCGCAATGGCGTCCGAGATGCGGAACAGGTAGCTCCGGTCGGTGACGCCCGCCATCCGGCGGACCACGTCGGCGTCCACTTTGGCGGTCACGCCTGCACAGGTGTCCAGAATGGACAGCGCATCGCGCATGGCACCATCGGCCAGCCGGGCGATCAGCTCTGCGCCCTCGGTGGTCAGCTCCAGCCCCTCCTGCCCGGCGATATACTCCACCCTCTGGGCGATATCCTCCGGCCCGATGCGGGTGAAGTCGTACCGCTGGCAGCGGGACAGGATGGTGGCTGGGACTTTCTGGATCTCGGTCGTCGCCAGGATGAAGATGACATGGGCGGGCGGCTCTTCCAGCGTTTTCAGCAGCGCGTTGAACGCCGCTGTTGAGAGCATGTGCACCTCGTCGATGATATAGACCTTATAATGGCAGGCGCTGGGGGTGTAGGCGGTCTCGTCGCGCAGGTCGCGGATATCGTCCACGCCGTTGTTGGAGGCCGCGTCCATCTCCACCACATCCAGAATGCTGCCGTTGTCGATGCCGCGGCAGATCTCGCACGTACCGCAGGGGTCGCCGTTGTTTGGGTGCAGGCAGTTGACCGCCTTGGCGAAGATCTTGGCGCAGGTGGTCTTGCCCGTACCGCGCACCCCCGTGAACAGGTAGGCGTGGCCAACGCGGCCGGCGGC
>OHFY01000711.1_pt1 | contig 12957 bp, 10 predicted proteins | sample 1567681 | NCBI WGS metagenome assembly OHFY01 (sample SAMEA3879512, study PRJEB24766) | human gut metagenome | biome: human-associated habitat; feature: feces | place: USA | collected 1985/1987 | reverse complement strand
CTTCCGATCATCAGACCTGCAACCAGAACATAGGCCATGTGCTGTTTTGCGCAGAGATCTTTATACCTCTTGTCCTTTGTCTGGATATTCTTCATAATGACTCCGAATTCATCCCCACCGATCCTTCCTAATATATCTCCTTCACGGAAAGTGCCTTTTAGAAGTTTCCCGAATTTCTGTAACACGATATCCCCGACTGCATGTCCATAGATATCGTTGATCTGCTTAAAACAGTCCACATCCAAAATCAAAAATGCATGGGACTTATTCTCATCTTCTGATAAAAGTTCATCCGTTAACTGCTCAGTCGTTTCTTTGTTATATAATCCTGTCAATGCGTCAGTTTGTGCATATTTCAGTAATTCTTTGTTCCTTGTATGATTCTCATAAACAATATACAGGATCAATAAGGTCACCAAAACAATAAATACGATCATAAAGCTTATTTCGTAGTGTTCAATGAAGTTATATGACTGTTGTGCTGCCTGTTCTGGTAATGCATAACAGAGTATCCAACCATTGACCCCCATTGGCATATATGCAAAGTAATGTCTTCTTGTCCCTTCTTTCTTGCTGTCTGCCGTTACAAGATTTTCTTTTCCTTCTTTAAAATCCTGTTTGATCTTCTTCACTGTTACTTTGTCTTTGATGATCCATTTGCAACAATATTTATAGAAATTATCTCTATAATCAAGATTCCAGTAAGATGTATCTCCTTCAAATGCAATGATTTCTCCGTTTTGCGCAATGATCATACTGCATCCTTGTCCATTAAAAAGATCTTCAAACAGCATGCGACTTAGAGCTGTTACGTCATAAGAACCTCCAAGAGCTCCGATCACTTTGTGTTTGCTGTTATATATCGGAACTCCTAACACAACTCTTGTTGATCCAGAAATACTACTATCTAATGGATCACTTAATGTTCTTTTTCCACTGATCACTTCTTTAAAATATCTTCGATGCGATAAATTCTTTATCAATCCATTGTCATAATGAGCATCCCCATTTGGCTTGATCAATGCAGTCCCACCAAAATCTGTATGTTTTGTGATCGACTTGATCAAATTCATATTCTTCTTTGCTAACAGATGGTCTGTCTTGCCAATCTCTTCTGCTAATCCATTTAAGTAATCATATTGAATATCTAATATTGTTCTTAAATGCTCACTCTGTCTGACCACGTTGTTCCTCATCGTGTTTTTTGATCTTTGTTCAACAGAACGTTTTATGCAAAAGAAGAAAACAAAAAGTCCTACGATGACTGCCGCTAAGAATATACTGATCACAGCCGCATATTTTTTAATCTGTGTCTGATTCTTCTTCATAACTTTGATTCTCCTTGATTCTATATCTGTATATATTTTTGTTCTATTTAACTATACCAAAATTTGCTATATCCGTCTATTTAATCCTGTGAAAATCTTTTCTATATTAGAATAAAAAAAGAGAAAACTTTCGTTTTCCCTTTTTTCACAATGTTTTATTATTCTTAAGCGTTTTCAAACTGGCTATTATAAAGATCCGCATAGAATCCACCCTTGGCCAGCAATTCTTCATGATTTCCCTGTTCCACAATGTCTCCGTGATTCATAACTAAGATCACGTCGGCATCTTTGATCGTTGATAAGCGATGGGCGATCACAAAACTTGTTCTTCCTTGCATCAGATTATCCATTGCCATCTGAATTCGTTCTTCTGTTCTTGTATCGACCGAACTTGTTGCTTCATCAAGAATCAAAATCTTTGGATCTGCTAAGATTGCTCTTGCGATCGTTAATAACTGTTTCTGTCCTTGGGAGATATTATTGCTTTCTTCGTTGATCTCCATATCATATCCACCTGGCTGTGTTTCAATGAAATGATGTGCGTATGCAGCTCTTGCTGCTCCTTGGATTTCTTCTTCGCTTGCATCTAATTTACCATAGCGGATATTGTCACGGATACTTGCATTGTAAAGCCATGTATCCTGAAGCACCATACCAAACATTTCTCTTAGGTCACTTCTCTTGAATTCTCTGATATCATGGCCATCTACTTTAATGCAGCCTCCATTCACATCATAGAAACGCATCAGAAGTTTGATCAACGTTGTCTTTCCAGCTCCAGTTGGTCCTACGATCGCAACTTTCTGACCTTCTTTGACATCGACGGAGAAGTCATTGATGATCGTTTGATCTTTGTTATATCCGAAGTTTACATGTTCAAATGTTACATTTCCAGCAAGTGTATCAACAGGTACCGCGTCTTTTTCAACTTCGATCTCTTCCTCTTCTTCCAGGAATTCAAAGACACGTTCTGCAGATGCTGCGGTTGTCTGCATCATGTTACCTACCTGTGCTAACTGTGTGATCGGCTGGCTGAAGTTTCTTACATACTGTAAGAATGACTGGATCTGACCTACCTCGATCGTCTTCTTGATTGCTAAATATCCACCTAATATTGTTACTGCTACATAACCTAAATTCCCAACAAACTGCATCAGCGGCATCATTGCTCCTGAGAAGAATTGTGATCTCCATGCAGAATTGTAAAGTTTTCCATTTACTTCTTTAAATTCTTCGATCACGCTTTCTTCTTTGTTAAATGCTTTGACAATGTTATGTCCACTATAGATTTCTTCTACCTGGCCATTTAACTCTCCAAGGTGTTTCTGCTGTGCCTTGAAATATGGCTGAGATTTTGACATGATCAATCCGATCAATCCCATAGATAATGGAAGTGTCAATAAAACTGCGATCGTCATCGGAATACTGATACGGATCATCATAATAAATACACCGACGATCTGTGTCGCTGATGTGATGATCTGTGTCATACTCTGGTTTAAGCTCTGCCCTAATGTATCAACATCATTTGTAACTCTTGACAATACTTCACCATAGGTTCTGCTTTCAAAATATTTCATTGGCATACGATGAATCTTCTCTGAAATATCTTTTCTCATCTGGTAACTGACATTGTTTGATACATGTGTCATGATCAGTCCCTGAATAAATGAGAAAATCGCACTTGCTACATATAAGCTTAACAACATCAATAAAATATGTTTAACTTTATCAAAATCAATTCCACTTCCACCAGATACTTTGCGAACCAGTCCTTTGAAGATCTCAGTTGTTGCATCTCCTAAGATCGTTGGTCCAACAATGTTAAACACGGTACTTGCAATGGCAAAAATGATTACCATAACGATCGGAACATAGAAACGTCTCATATATTTGATCAGTTTGACCATTGTTTCTTTTAAATCTTTGGCTTTCTCGCCTGGTGCCATTCCTCTGCCTGGGCCACCCATCGGACCTCTTCTTCGATTATTACTCATGGTCAGACACCTCCCTTGCTTTCTTAAGATCATCTTCTGATAATTGCGATTTGGCAATCTGCTGATAAACCGGACAAGTATTTAATAACTCTTCATGAGTTCCTTTTCCTACGATATTTCCTTCATCTAAGACGATGATCTGGTCTGCATGAAGGATCGTACTGATCCTCTGTGCTACGATCAATGTTGTACTTCCATTTGTTTCTTTCTGAAGTTCAGAACGAAGTTTCACATCTGTCTTATAATCAAGTGCTGAGAAACTGTCATCAAAAATATAGATTTCAGGATCTTTTGCAATAGCTCTTGCAATTGATAATCTCTGTTTCTGTCCACCAGATACGTTGGAACCGCCCTGTGCGATCGGTGAATCATACTTTTCCTCTTTCTCCTCAATGAAATCTGTTGCCTGTGCGATTCTTGCTGCACGTTTCACTTCATCGATCGTTGCATCTTCTTTTCCATATTTTAAGTTGGATTCGATCGTTCCTGAGAACAATACTCCTTTCTGTGGTACGTATCCGATCTTTTCACATAAATCATGCTGTTTTACATCACGGATATCCACCCCATCAACCAAAATACTTCCACGGCTGACATCAAAGAATCTAGGAATCAGGTTGATCAATGTTGATTTACCACTACCTGTACTTCCAATAAATGCGGTTGTTTTACCAGCTGGTGCTGTAAAACTGATATTATGAAGCACTGCTTCATCTGCATCAGGATAGCAGAAATATACATTTTTAAATTCAACTTCACCTTTTTTCTCTGGTAAAAATTCTTTTGGTTCTTCTGGATCTTTGATCATGACTTCCATATCTAAGATCTCATTGACACGTTCTGCTGCAACCTGTGCACGAGGCATCATAATAGATACCATGGAGATAAATAAGAATGCCATAATGATCTGCATTGCATACTGGATAAATGCCATCAGATCTCCAACCTGCATCTTTCCTGCATCAATATTGGATGCTCCAGCATATACGATCAGAACAGTTAAACCATTCATGATCAGCATCATTGTTGGCATCATAAATGTCATAGCTCTGTTTACAAATAAATTTGTCTTCATCAGATCCATATTGGCTTTGTCAAAACGTTCTTCTTCATGTTTTTCTGTACTGAATGCACGGATTACGGAAAGTCCAGTAAGAATTTCCCTTGTTACTAAGTTTAATCGGTCGATCAGTTTCTGTAAGATCTTAAATTTTGGCATCGCTACCTTAAATAATACAAAGATCACTAACATGATCGCGATCACACCGATAGCGATCGTCCATGTCATCTTCGCATTGGTTGTTAATACTTTGAAAATACCTCCGATCCCCATTAATGGTGCGTATACGACGATACGGAATACCATCGTCATAAACATCTGAATCTGCTGGATATCATTCGTACTTCTTGTGATCAATGAGGCTGTTGAGAATTTATCAAACTCAGAGTTTGTAAACGACATAACTTTCTCAAATACTTTCTCTCTCAGAATACGACTTAGTTTCGCAGCTAAACGTGCTGACAATAAAGTAACACTCACTGCTGCTGCCATGATCAAGAACGCAAGCCCGATCATCTTTGCTCCTGTCACTAACAGATAATGTGTCTGCATCTGGTCAATATCAAGTCCGATCGCTTTGTATTCTGAAGTCACAAAAGAAATCGCTGCCTGACTGATGATCGTATCTGGCATGTCTTTTGTATCCATGTTCTTCATCTGCGCCATCATTTTTTTCTGGCTCTTGCTTAAAGAAGCTGCTGCCTGAGGATTGGCCTGAATCTGTTTTGCCATCTGTGCTGACAACTTAAGCATTGCCTTTGACATACTCGTATCAAGATGTTCTCTGTCTTTTTTGGAGATATATCTTCTGACATATAAACGTCCGTCTTTATAATCTTTATATTTTGAATCTTTTACCTGATCTTTTGTATAAAGTTTATAAGCATCTTCCATATCATCTGCATCATCTTGTTTCATAAGAGATTTCAATGCCAGAAATGTTTCTTCTCTCATTACATCAGGAACTGCGTCTTCAATACCCTTCTGCTGAATACCAACATTGACGATATTGGAAGTAAATGTTGGTAATGTCAGGTCACAACTCGCCTGTAGGATCAGCAATAACACGATCGCAATGATAGGCACATATGCTTTTTTCAAATATCGAAATAATTTAAGCATCTGATTTTTCCTTTCTTTCTTTTTTTAGTATCTCTGTCTGTTCATCCAGACAATCACAAAATTTATTTAATAGTCTCTTGAGTTCTTCCTGCTCCTCTTTTGTAAAATACTCTTGAAGTTTTTCTTGTATCATGACAAATTTTTTATGACCGTCTTCACAGATACTTCTTCCCTTCTCAGTAAAATAAATTCTGCTTTTTCTTGAATCTTTTTCGTCTTGTTTTTTCTCTATATACCCATTCTTTTCCATTCGTCCAATCATTACGTTTAGCGTAGACGGCTTGACCTGCATCTTCTCGGCTAACTCTTTTTGTGTACAGCCTTCGCATTTTTTTAAATGAATGATCAGAGGCATCTGTCTCGGATGTATATTTTCTTCTTTCAATAGCTCAAATCCATAAATCGCACTCTTATGATTCACTTTACCGATCAAACTGTAAATTCCTTCACACTTCTTCATGTATGCTCCTTTCTTTACTTTGAGTATTTTAATTAGATAACTAATCATTAGACGACTAATTGAAATTCTAACATCATGTATACAAAATGTCAATAATTTCTGTATTTTTATCTCATATGGGATTTTAGTAAAATTTTCTAAAATAAAAGAACCCTTCAGCTATCACATAAGCCAAAAGGTTCTTCCTTGTTTCATTTACATATTCGACTATTTCTTTTAACGAATTAAGCGTTTTTTCCGCAGCATTTTTTGTATTTTTTACCGCTTCCGCATGGGCATGGATCGTTTCTTCCGATCTTCTTTCCTTTTACAACTGTTGTTGAATTTCTGGATTCTTTGTATAACTCTTTTCTTCTTTCTTCTGTAAGAATGTCATCCCATTCTTTTAAGTTGTAAAGCCATTCTGCACGACATCCAACCATGTTGTAATATAATTTCTCGAAGTCGATGTCTAAGCTTACCTGTGTATTTTCATCCATCTCTTCGATTGGGTTTGCTTCTTTTAAGCTGTCGTTGATCCCATCTAAGAATCCTACAAACATCTGTAATTCTGTCTCGTATTTGTCTGCTAATTCTTTCACTGTTCCAGATACAACTGTATCTTTGTCAGCTAATAATTGTTCGTAGATTCCTTTTTCAATGTTGAAGTAATTTAACCAGAACTGCTGTCCTTCTGCTGTTCTATCGTCAAATTTATATGCGTAATCACGCCATTCCTGTAATAAAGCCATATTCATTCCATCCTTTTCTTTTAAAAATGTTATTTTCCTTTGATACTATAACAAATCTCTGGCTCTTTTTCAACAATCGACAGCAATTTTACATAAAAATCCCCCATTCCACGGCTTCGCAGAGTGGGGGAATACTTAAGGGGAGGATAAGTATTTCTCTATCCAGTTCTTTTATTAACTGGATATTCTTATTATGTCCTCTCTTTTGCTTTTTATTCACTTTCTTTTATAAAATATTTTACTCTTTCAAAACACAATAATCTATGCTAGGATACCTCATAGGTATATATATATTTACGAAAGGATGTTATGATGAAAAAACAAAAGCGTATGAAGCAGATCACAGCGATCCTGCTGATCGTGATATTGCTTGCCATCATCGGATCTACTATCTATTTTGCAGTGAGCGGAAGCCAGTTATTCTGGATGTCACTGTTTTTGATGTTTTTCTTTCCGATCTTTTTATGGGCAATGTCATTTTTGTATAAATGGAGTAAAAATAAGAACGAGCACTGATGTTTCATTTTCAGTGCTCATTTTTATTTTACTTTCTGATTCTTTCCAAATATTCTTTGATATTTTTCTCATATCCATTTTCCGTTGGTTCATAAAACGTTGTTCCAAGAAGCTCATCTGGAAGATACTGTTGTTTTACATAATGATCTGGATAATCATGCGCATATTTATATCCGATTCCATGTCCTAGTTTCGCTGCGCCTTTGTAATGAGCATCTCTTAAATGATTAGGAACTGCTCCGATCTTATGATTTCTGACAGATTCTAATGCCTGATCAACTGCCATATATGCTGCATTGCTCTTTGGTGCACTGGCTACATAAGTGACTGCCTGTGCCAGTATGATCCTTGCTTCTGGCATTCCGATCCGTTCCACTGCCTGTGATGCTGCAACTGCTACCTGTAATGCCTGCGGATCAGCATTTCCAACATCTTCGGATGCACAGATCATGATTCTTCTTGCAATAAATGTAACACTTTCTCCGGCATCGATCATTCTTGCCAGATAATAAATAGCTGCATCTGGATCTGATCCTCGCATACTTTTGATAAATGCAGAAATCACATCATAGTGATTATCCCCGTCTTTGTCGTATTTTGTCACTCTTCTTTGGATACATTCCTGTGCTACATCGATATCGATATGAATCTTTCCATCTTCAGCAGGTTCTGTTGTTAATATTCCAAGTTCGATCGCATTTAAAGCACTTCTTGCATCTCCTTCTGCCATATCTGAGAGAAAATCCAGTGCATCATCGGTAATCGTTGCTCCATAGATCCCCATTCCTTTTTCGTCATCTGTAATAGCTCTTACGATCAATTTCTTAATATCTTCTTTATCTAATGAATGTAGTTCAAATACATTGGATCTTGAGATCAACGCCTGATTTACTTCAAAATACGGATTCTCTGTCGTTGCTCCGATCAAAATGATCGTTCCATCTTCTACAAATGGCAGCAGGTAATCTTGTTGTGCTTTATTGAATCTGTGGATCTCATCGATAAACAAGATCGTCTTCTTCTGATACATTCCAAGAGATTCTTTCGCATCTGCCACCGCTTCCTGCATATCTTTCTTCCCAGATGTTGTTGCATTCATCTGTACAAAATTTGCTTTGGTCGTATTGGCAATGACTTTTGCTAAGGTTGTCTTTCCTGTTCCTGGTGGACCATAGAAAATGATCGAGCTGATCTTATCCGCTTTGATCGCTCTATATAGTAATTTATCTTTTCCAATAATATGTTCCTGACCCACCACTTCATCGAGGGTTGCAGGTCTCATTCTCCCTGCTAATGGCGACTCTTTATCTTTATTTAATTCTCTTGCATATTCAAATAAATCCATAGTTTTCCTCCAGATTTTATCTTAGCACAGGGTATTGAGAAAATCTATGAATTATTCATACATTTTTTATAAATAAGACATGAATTTATCATATTCCTTTGCTATAATGAAAGAAGTTAATAACAAAGCACGGGTTAGGAGTTATCATGAAAAATACAGCAATTGAAAAACTTTCTTATACCGAAGTTACGAAAAATATCAGTCAAGCTGAATATAACCAGACACAGGAAGAATATATCCTGTCCAAATCTCCTGATAAATATATGATCAGTCTTCCGGTCAAGGTATTAATGTTTGAAGGAGCAAAGGACAGTTCCCCATTTACATATTATTTCTATATGGAGAATGATGAAGATCTCTATCTGATGCAGAGAAAGCGGAACGGATCAGTCGTTGATAAGACAAAAATTCCTCTGACAAAGAAACAGGGACAGAAGATTTTGGATGGCGATTATCAGTTTTTATTAGACAGTGATGAACCGTTACTTAATTCTCTTTATTTCCAGTTTACGGTAAATCAGTTGCATCCTTTGTATCGAAAAGAATGTACGAGAAAGATCTTTCATCAGAATCGTTTCTTAGATGAGATCGTGGATATTCATATCGTGAGAACACCTTTTGAAGAAGATCAGGATTTCTTCGCTACGCATGAGACGATACTTAAGGGTGGTAATAATAATGGATTACGACGAAATACCAGACAGTATCTGAATATGTCGAAGCCTATGAGTGAATTGTTGAATTATCAGAATTCTCTAATGTAAATATGGTGGAATGACGGAAATTATTGGTGGAATATTATAAAAAGAGATCATGTGTCTGCAGACGTGTTCGTACGGTTGCAGACACATGATCTCTTTTTATAATATTCAAATAATTTACGTGATTCAAACCATTACAGAGTGTGTATGTTAAACTGTACTGGATTTCAACTTTAGATGATTGTTATCGGAATTTTCTTTTTAACATCACAGATATTAATAATCCCCCATATCCATTACATTATCATATTGATCAATTTCTATTTCTAATAGTTTTGCTATCTTCTTTCCGGCTGTAGAACTATTCTTTAATTCTTTGATCAAAGATCTTGCTTCTTTTATATATCCATAAACGATACAACTACTTGACAACATATAAAGGAATTCTTCGGAGCAGATGCGATTTTCTTCTTTGTATGCAAAAAGCTTGTCTATATCTTCTTTCATTCCCGTACTTTCGATGTTGTACAAACGCTCCTGTATACTGCGTGGAAATTCGTATAAATGTTGCTGTTTTGTGTTTTTGAAATTTTCTTTGTCAGACAGCATTCCTATACTCCATGGAGACATTTCTTGTTCCATTGCATATTCATCACGATTTCTTGCCTTTAATATCGGCAATTCCAATTCTATCATGAGATCACTGATCATATTCCACATTTCTGCATAAATGTCTGGAGTCCATGTTTTATTCACTCTGGTTTTTATATTTTCTATAATCACACCCAGCGTATCTCCACTCATGACCGAACTTATCGTATTAAATAATATTTCTGATGTTTCCTGTTCTGGCATACGAAATTGCTCTTGCAACATCATATACAGAATATTGATTGATTCTGCTCTATTTGCAATATTATCTGTTAGTTCGTTAATCTCCCATTCTGGAAATTCATTCAATGGAAGATCTTTTGCATAAATCTCTCTCTTTTCTATGATCTTGTGGACATCCATTCCATGCATCGCAACATATGCTGTTCCATCTGGTTCTTGGTATGTATTTAATAGATCATTCATTCTTCCTCGCCAGTAAACATATCGAAAGAATTCCCTTTTTCCTTGTTTCGGATCATACGTTTTTTTGTATATTTTGTATAATTCTTCTAATTCGATCACACAGTATAGCTGCATCAATCTTCCTACTCTGTCATCAAATGTTTCTATCTTTGTATAGATTTCGTCTTCTGTTTTCTGATTCAAAACATCTACATACTCTTTCAGATCGGAGGCAAGATACACTTCTGCTATATCATCTTTAATTTCATATTCCCCAAATCCTAAAACAAATGCTTTGGCACAAATATCAGCTTCATCTTGTGATATATTTATTATGCTATCATTTAAGTGATTCATCCATTGTTTCAAACTATCATATTCATCTTGGTTCATAACATATAATATATATTCTGGATGTTCTCTTAATGTATCCGAAATACTGCTGATCCTTTCCATATGTGATCTTGATCTGTTTTTTGGAATCCTTAAATATTTACAATAATCACTGGATTGATCTTCGCTTAGATTTTCCAGTAATTCTTTTTGTGTTTTTGATGAAACACAAAACTTGACCTTACCGTTTTTCTTTATATGATCTTCCCACTCTTTTGATCTATCATCTAAATTACACTTTGTTTCTTCCAAATACATATCCTGCCATGCATTTTTCAACATATCTTCCAGATCATCTTCTGGCATCTTACTTATTTCGTCAAAAAAACCTTTTAATATATCTATCTTATCCTGTTCGTTGAATACTTTAACCTTATCTTTTTGTTTATGCTTTGGAAATACCATCTGACGGAACTGGCTTTCCACAAATTCTCTGTCAAAAGGATAAACTTCTTCATTCATTTCCCAGTTCCAGACCCCTCCGCTGTCTTCCATGAAGTTATCCCCTTTATATTTGACCAGTTTAGGATATCGTTCTTTATAATCCAGCTCATATTTTTCTATATTGATCTTGTGACGCCATTCATCTCCAAAATCATAGATGTAGCGGATCCATTTGTAATTTTTAAAGAAGAAATCAATATTCGTATCGAAATCATTATAATGATTTCCCCACAGATCAAATCCTCCTTCATCATCTATCACAATATCATCCGATGGTATATGGAATCCATGAAGATGAACGTCGTCCCAATCAAATAATATCTGTATGATCTTGTGTAATTCAAAAAAAGTAATCTGATCTGGTATGATGACTCTTCTCCATACCGGTGGATGTGTATCTTCTATTACAATTTTGCATGTGTAACCTGGCATTTCATAATTTCCCTTTGATTCTATCTATGAAGATATTTCTCTTTCGTTGCAAGTCCACCCCTGATGTGACGTTCAGATTTATTGATGTCTAGTACCTTTCTTGCTTGTCTGGCAAGTGTTTTGTTGATCATTTCTAACCGTTCTGTCACATCTTTATGTACTGTGCTTTTGCTGACGCCGAACTGCTTGGCTGTCTGGCGTACTGTAGCATTATGTTCAATGATGTAGATTGCACTTTCAATGACTCTTTCTTCCATGTATTTCTTCAATGGAAAAGCCCCCTGTAAATGTTGTTTTTACAGTGTATGCTTGGGGCAGGGTTGCTATGTCCTTAAAATCTAGAAATATACCAATTGTTCTTTTGGCGGTTCTGATTTTTCGATTCTGATCGCTGTTAAGATTGGCATTGTCTTATCATATGCTTCATTGTATTCTGAATGGATCTGTGCTGTTAATGTTACCCATTCGTTATTGAGAATTCTCTTTAATGTCTTGGATTTCGTCTGGTTTAATCTGCACAGATATCCAATAAATGTCATATCATCTTCACAACATGTCATTGCTTTACGTCCAGGAATGATCATTCCCGGTGGCATCTTTGGACTGCGCTGGACCTGAACACGCATTTCCACAGTCTTTCCTTCGTAAACCTCTGGACGTTCCATCGCATCGATATACCAGATTCCATAATCTTCATCTTCAACTTTGATCACATCTGCATTCACATCATATGGCAGCAGTTCATCCTGTGCCATCTCTTTTCCATCGGCACGTTCGAAACCTACCTGTGCTCTTGGATTGACTGCTTTGATGCTTCTTCGAAAACTTCCCATATTCGTATTGTCATCACAGCGGTTAAAAATGACAAGATCTGCCATCTTAAACATTTCCATAAACATAGATTTCATATTTTTCAAATACAAATCTGCTGTAGATGCATCAACTGTTACGATCACCTGATATAACTCAAGATCTGTCTCATCTACTACATCCATCAGATCGTCAATAGAGTACATTCCATTGTATTCGATCATGACACGATCTGGATAATAATTTCTCTGACATCCTCTGACAAATTCTTTTGTGAAATCTTCCATATTTTCAATATTCACCACGAATGAATTTGTCTTCTCTAGCATTTCTTTATCGTATTCGACTTCTCCTTCTTCAAACGTAAGGATCATTGTTTTCTCGCCGTCATTAAAATAATCCTGGTTTAATGTTTCTTTGATCAGTGTTGATTTTCCACTTTCTAAAAATCCCCATATCAGGTATGCCGGTAATTCGTACATTCTTTTTCCGTTACTGAAAACTTATAAAAAGTTATAAACCTTTATGTTTCATTCCTACTTCAACGAGTATGCTTTTGTAA
>OHFY01000697.1_pt1 | contig 13227 bp, 11 predicted proteins | sample 1567681 | NCBI WGS metagenome assembly OHFY01 (sample SAMEA3879512, study PRJEB24766) | human gut metagenome | biome: human-associated habitat; feature: feces | place: USA | collected 1985/1987 | reverse complement strand
GGAGATAGCGGGCAAGGTGTGGAAGAAGGAGGACGAGCTGAAACAGCTGAAGTCCGAACTCGCCGCACTGGACCGCAAGATACAGCTTGAGCTGGCTCCGGCTCAGGAAAACACAGAAGAGAACCGGCAAGGCAACGAGAAAAAACAGACGGAACAACAGCCGGAAAGCCCGCACGTGGACTTTGTACGCAGTCATTTAATTATAGGGAGACCCGGTTTATCGGAATCCAAAGGTGTAAAACTTTAATATCGAAGTCTTGACAGAAAAAGCCAGTGGTTGAATTTTTCACCACTGGCTTTAATTCTAATAATTTTTCAATCTAATATGACCGAATCTATAACGTTAAATCATAGATTATGTGTCTATTTGTGAAGAAAAAGACGTAACTTTGTATCAAAATCAAATAAGCATAACAATGGAGCCATCTATATACAGTTTTTCACTTTATACCGCACTGCCATTGATGTTATTCTTCGGCTTTTATTTTTTGTTTGCAAAGACTCCTGAAAAGAAAATTTTCAAGAATTATCTCCGCTCCCGACAGATTATGGGTATAGCTATGCTGCTGCTTTCGGCAAATTATTCGGTACATTTCTTCTTTGGTATCCGATTCAAAAATGCGGATTCTGCCATATTGATGAACATGTCCACATACTTCCTGTGCTATTCTCTGTTCAGTTCGGCATTGATAATGTTGCTTGATCGTTTTTACATTACCAAACGGCGTGTGTGGACACATATCATTTTATGGATTATATTTTCAACTCTTTCCGGAGTTGTGTTGTTCCTGTTGCCAAGCGGAATCATGCAAAAATTCTCTTTATTTGCTTTAGCTGTATGGTTAGTCGTTTTTGGAGTCGTTTTAGCTCGCAGAGTCATAATTGCATACCGTAGAGCCATTCGGATTTTCAATGAAACTCAGGCGGATGATATAGGTACATATATCGAATGGCTTTCCATATTCACTTATTGGGCTGTTATCTTCGGTGTCGGATGCGGATTGCTGACATTTCTGCCAGACAAATATGTTTTTATCTGGATTTTGTCGTCAATACCGTTCTACAGCTATCTTTTCTACAGCTATCAGAACTACCTGCTGTTCTATGAACAGGTGGAAAATGCTTTTGAGCAAGATATACAGTCTGAAGAAGAACTTCTGACAGATACAGAAACAGAACCTAAAATAGTTTCTGAGAAAGAAGTTCCAGTGTCCTATACAGAAATTATAGAGAAGGTGGCCAACTGGATAAAGACAGACGGCTATGTCCAGCAGGGACTTACCATAAAAGAACTGTCCGAAATACTTCATACGAACCGTACCTATCTTTCCGCTTATATCAAGACTACGTATAAAATGACATTCCGCGAATGGATAACCAGTCTCCGGTTGGAGTATGCGAAAAACATACTGAAGGAGCATCCGGAGATCAATATACAGAAGCTGGCTGAGTCTTCCGGTTTTCTTTCCCGCAGTAACTTCATCAAATCATTTACCGAGAAGGAAGGATGTACGCCTGCCAAGTGGAAAAAAGCAAATCTGAAGTGATTTGCGTGGTAAAAATCCGATGAAAAAGCTCTCAGAAACCCATTTTCCAAAAGTGCTCATACTACAAAAAGTGCTAATTCGACAACTCAAAAAGTGCCGATTTGACAAAATAAGTGCTCAGACGACAATGTGAAAAGTGCTCAAACGACAATTTTTATAAAACGCTGTGTTTTAGCAAAAAAAGTTTTTGTAATATTTTGGGCGCTGAATGGCATTTATTACCTTTGGAGATGACAAAGATAATGAATTCAAGTTTATATGAGCAGAAAAATCACTTTTCTTACCCTGTTTCTGTGGCTGATGACGCTAACTTTTCCTGTCATTGCGCAGCAGAAAGCAGACACGACCTACACCTTCCGGTTCGTTACGCAGAAGGACATGTTCTACGTGCCTTGGAATGGCAATGACACGGAACTTGCCCGCCTGTTGGAATGTATCGAAAACAACAAAGCAACAATTCTTGACGGCAAACTGCCGCTATTGGTTGACGGATATTGCAATTCGCAGAGCAGTGAAGTCAAGAACCTTGCAACAGCGAAGATTCGTGCCAACCGTGTGAAATCAGAACTGATTACACGAGCGAAAATCAAGGAAGAAAACTTCATTACCCGCAATCATGTGACAGAGGGTGATTTTGTCACCGTGCGCCTGACGGTACCGGTAAAGGAAACAGCCGTGACGGATGCGGAAGCAGAAGCACGACGCAAGGCGGAAGAAGCCCGACTTGCCGCTGAAAAGGCAGAAGCCGAGAAAACCGCTCAACAAAATACACTTGCCGACACGTTGTCGGAAACCAAAATCACAACTGATTATCATCTCTCCCTGCGTGCCAACCTGTTGCGCTGGGCTACCCTGACACCCGACCTTGGCGTGGAATGGCGCATCTGCCCGTCGTGTGGCATTGCCGTAAACGGCTCATGGACTTCTTGGACGTGGAGCGACAAGGACCGCCGCTATGCACTCTGGGAAGTGGCTCCGGAAATACGTTATTACATGGGTGAGAAGAAAGCCTGGCATCTGGGCGCGATGTTCAAGGCTGGACAGTTCAACTACAAGCTTTCCGAAACAGGCAAGCAGGGCGACCTGATGGGTGGCGGCATCACCACCGGCTACCAGCTGCGGCTGAACAAGGCACTGGCTCTTGATTTCAACCTCGGCTTGGGCTACCTGAATGCCGATTTCGAAAAATATGAAGTCATCGATGGTGTGCGCGTGCGCTGTGGCAACGAGACAAAAAATTGGTGTGGCCCCATCAACGCCGGTGTGACATTGGTATGGAAGTTATTCTAATACGGAGGAATAGAGTATGAAAGCAAGACAATATATAAATATGGTAGGAATGGCAGCCGCCGTGCTGCTCTCTTCCTGCGTGAAGGACACGCTCTATGACACGCCGCACCCCGACTACGGGAAGATTGCGGTGACAGCCGACTGGTCGGCACGCGGTGAGGGTATCGACATACCTGCCACATGGACGGTCACCATGGGTGACTATACGGGTACGGAGACTTCCGCCACCCATGCCCCCAACCATCTGTTTGCTCCGGGCAGCTACACCCTTGCGGTGTGGAACCCTGCTGAAGGAATCATGGTAAATGGTACCACCGCCACCATTGCCGCAGCCACGGGAAACCGGGCAGGCACGGATGCCTTTGTGAACAACGCTCCAGAGTGGTTCTTCACCTATACGAAACAGGTGAGCATCGAGAAAGACAAGGACTATCCGCTGACCGCCGCAATGAAGCAGCAGGTACGCGAACTGACGCTTATCATCAAACCGACGGGGGATGCCGCCGGACGCATCACGGAGATTGTTGCCCATCTGACGGGTGCAGCCAGAACTCTCGATTTCGCTACCGATACCTACGGAGCCGCTTCAAACGTCGTGCTGCCCTTCACCAAGATAACCGAAGGTGACGATGCCGGCAAGTGGAAAGCCACGGTGCGGTTGCTGGGTGTGACCGGCACGGAACAACTGCTGACGGGTGAAATCCGCTATGCGGACGGCAACCCGACCCCCACGACGCTGAAAAGCGACATCACGGAAGCCCTCAAGGGGTTCAACACCGGAAAGGGCGAATCGCTGACCCTCGGCGGAACGCTGGTTGAGACTCCTGAAGGCATGGAAGTGGACGGAGCCGAAATCAACGGCTGGGAAGAAGTGAAAGGTGATGATGTAAATGCCGATTTGTAAATAATTAGCAAACCGAACGCAGAAGCAAAGCTTGCTTTGATTTTGCTAAGGTGCAGCAATTATTGAAATGGAATTTAACTAATATAATAACAGAATATAATGAAGACAAGATTTTTTGCACTTGCGATGCTCGCCCTCGCACTGGTAGCCTGCAACAACGACAACGAGAACCTGAACGGTGCCCCCGTGGCCGCCCAGTTTACCGCCAACATCGCCCCCGCCACCCGCGCCAGCGGAACCACCTGGACTGCCGGCGACCGTATCGGCATCACCGACATCGGCAACGATTCCCAGTACGGCAACGTGCCTTTCATCCTGAAAAACGGGAAATTTGAGGCAGAAGGAAAGGTTATCTATATCGAAGATACAAAGACCCATACTTTCCGCGCCTACTATCCGTACAACGCGGTGGGAGGCATCCTCACAGCCACGACCGATGCCACGGCGCAGCAGAACCAACCTGCCATCGACTTTCTCTTTGCTTCAGGAGCCACGGGAGACAAAAACAACCCGGTAGTAAGCTTCACCGACAAAACCGCCAAAGGCGGTGAAGACAACTCCTTCCACCACCGCATGAGCCAGATAACCCTTACCTTCGAGGCGGGCGACGGCGTGAATTTCAGCGTGGTCAAGCCTGAACGTTACACGCTGGACGGATTGTTACTCACCGGTACGTTCAACACGGCCGACGGTATTGCCACCGCAGACAACGGGGCACAGACCGGAGAACTGACCATGAATCTGGCAGACGGCAATCTCACGTCATCGATCATCCTCTTCCCGCAGACAGTTGCATCCCTGCCGTTGGTTGTGAATTACAAAGGTCAGGAATATCATGCCACACTCACCATGCCCGAAGGCGCACTGCAGGCGGGCAACAACTATACCTATACCGTCAAGGTACGCAACAAAGTCCTTGAAGTCAGCGAAGCCACCATTGCAAAGTGGAACGATATAGACGGCGGAGAAGTGAATGCTGGCCTGTAAGATATTAATAATTAATTGATTAGGTTGAAGAATTATGAGACATAGAATTTTTATCCCCGCAGCCACCGCACTGCTGTTCGCCCTCGCCGCCTGCACGCAGGACGAACTTGCTGGCGATAACCGTCTGCCCGAAGGTGAATACCCCGTCGTCATCCGTGCCACCGGACTGTCCGTAGAGACAACGCCGCTGGCAGCCCCGTCAACCCGTTCCGCCGTGGACGGCGACTGGCAGGGCGTCACTTCCGTGGCACTCAAGATGGGCGATGCGGTAAAGGAATACACCGTAACGGCTTCTACCGATTTCAAGAGTGCCACGCTTTCACGCGAGAACGACCCGTACTACTGGACCAGCCGCAACCCGATTACCGTATCGGCATGGTGGCCCTTCAACAAGGCTGACATCACACAGATGCCTGCCGTGAAGGTGGCCGAAGACCAAAGCAAATTGGCTGACTTCCAGAACAGCGACTTCATCTCTGCTGAGAACCGGAAGGTGGAATTTAACAACCCGACTCTTGAATTTACCCACCGCACGGCACGCGTGACTATCGAACTGAAGCCCGGCACGGGATTCACGAGCGTCGCTGGTGCCACGGTGAGCCTCGTGAGTCTGTCCGCCGATAACGGCAACCCGACCGCCATCAAGACCTACAACGCAAGCGGCAACACCTACGAGGCACTGACCGCCCCGCAGACCGTTGCGGCAGGCAAGCCGTTCGTCAAGGTGGAACTCGGCAGCGGCACCTTCTACTTCCGTCCGCAGAACAACGTCGTATTAGAAGCGGGCAGCCGCTATAAATATACTGTTAAGGTGAACACCACCGGCCTGACGTTAGAGGGTTGCACCATCGGCAGCTGGGTTGACGGCGGCGGCGAGAGCGGCGAGGCCGAGGATTTGGGCTATTCTATACAGAACGACGGCAGTTACATGGTCTATAACGCTGACGGCCTGCTGGCATGGAACAAAGCCGCACAAAAGGACGAATCGATAAATTGCACCCTCACCGCCGACATCGACCTAACGGGTAGGGAATGGACACGTTTAGACACATGGCCAGGCTACTCCGGCGTCTTTAATGGGCAGGGACACCGCATTACGGGATTAAACTTTTCAGCAGCGACTACTGAACTTTTTGGGTTATTAAATTTACGTGGTGTGATAAAGAACCTACAACTCATAGATGTGAATCTATATGGCAATAATGGATCAGCAGCTGGAATAGTGGATCAAAATAATGGTCAAATCATTGCCTGCTCTGTGACGGGAAAAATTTCTGCATATGGTAGAACTTGTGGTATAGCCGATTTAAATTATGGCAGTATCACAGCTTGCTGGTTTGACGGCACATTGAAAGATTATGAATCTGGAGCTATAGTGCGTTTCAACTACAATACTATAACTTCCTGTTATTGGGGAGGCAATGCCGAGCGAGGAGAATTCCGTAATTTTGGAGGAACGGTAGATGCCACGAAGGTGGACGGCGCGACCGTGAAATGGCAGACAGCCGTCGACGGCATGAACACCGCCCTCACTGCTGGCGACTACCAGTGGGCACTCGGCACCGACGGTCTGCCCGTACTGCAAAAGAAACAATAACAACCCCTAAACAACACGCATCATGAAACGAACAACCATCCATATATCCGCAGCCATCGCCCTGCTGCTCGGCCTTGCCGCCTGCACACAGGACGAAGCGGGCTTCCTACCGGAAGGGGCGGAAGGCACACCCATCGTCTTCACCGCCACGGGGCTGAATCCCGCCGCGACAGCCACCGCCGGCACCCGTGCCCCAGCGGATGGCAATTGGACGGGTGTGCAGAGCGTGGCAGTCCTGATGGACGGCACGGTGAAGACGTACAACGTGACGCCCTCCACCGCCGACCCCACCAGCTCCACGCTGACCTCCACCGACCCGTACTACTGGACCAACCACAAAGACATCACCGTCACAGCGTGGTGGCCCTACACTGCTGGCGAGACAACCCCGCCTGCGGTAAAGGTAAAAGCCAACCAAAGTGCCCAGAAAGACTTTGAGGGCAGCGACCTCATCGTAGCCGACGGACAGACGGTGACCTACGGTAGCCCCACGCTCCGCTTCACCCACCGCACGGTGCGAGTGACCGTCGTTCTGACGGACTACACCGAGGGGCTGGCATCCGTGCAGCTGACGGGTCTCTCCACCGAGAATGACAATCCAGATAAAATCACCCCGTATGACAAGGGCAGCAACACCTACATCGCCCTCGTAGCCCCGCAAAGTGTGGAAGCTGGCACGACCTTTATCACCTGCACCTTCACCAACGGCAAGGTCTTCGTTTATAAGATGAAGAATGCTACCGACTGGCAGGCGGGCGGTGAATATACCTACACCGTCTCCCTCGCTGCGGCAAAAGACCTGGGCTATACCATAGAGAGCAACGGCAGCTACACCGTGACCTCCGCCGATGGCTTGATGAATGTAGCCAAATTAGTGAACGGAGGTAAGACCGACATTAACATTACCCTCGACAAAAACATTGACCTCACAGGCAAAGACTGGACACCGATAGGCACAGACTACGACAACTCATACAAAGGCACCTTCGACGGTGGCGGCCATACCATTACGGGGCTGACCTTTACGACAAATGACGAATATGCGGGTCTGTTCGGCTGGCTCAATAGAGCTGGTACGGTGAAGAACGTGGTGATGGAGGGCGTACAGATAACAAGCAATCAAATATATGGCGGCAGTATTGGCGGCGTGGTAGGATATAGCTGGGGCACCATTGAAAACTGCTCGGTGTCGGGCAGCGTCAGCGGCACGGTGTATGTCGGCGGTGTGGTGGGTGCTCAAATAGGCGGTTCCATCACCGGATGCAGTTCCTCGGCCACAGTGAAGGGAACGGTCGATGTCGGCGGCGTGGCAGGTCAGACGAATTCGAGTGCCACCCTGACCGCTTGCTATGCCACGGGCAACGTGACCATAGAAATAAACCCCGCAAAGAATATCGCTGGCGGCAGTCTGGTGGGAATGAACGCAGGAAGCAGCCTCCTTGCCTGCTATGCCACGGGCAACGTAACCAGTACGGGTAGTAGCACTGGCAAAGTACATATCGGCGGCTTTTTGGGAAATAACTACACCACCGTGACCGCCGGCTATTGGAAGAACAATCATGAACAAGGCATCGGCTACAATAGGGAAAGCACCGGAGCCACGAAGGTGGACGGCACTGACGTTACCTGGCAGAAAGCCGTTGATGCCATGAACACCGCCTTGCAGAACGCAGGCTCAAAGTGGCGTTACGAACTTAAAGGAGCATTGCCTACCTTGAGGAAGCAGTAAGCCGTTGCGGGCGGAAATGTTCCGCCCGCAACGAACATTAACCGAAGTATAACCCCAATAAAAAAAGGAGGACGTGCTGGAACACACGGAGAATCCACCATATAGGTTTTGGCATCAAGGCATTGTTAATAATAATATAGACTCCAGTGTAAATATGGAAGCTGTAAGCCGGACATTGTCAAGATTGGTGCTCATTAAAGGCAACAAATCAAGTAATTAAATTAAAAACATGGGACTTTTTCACAGAGACAAGAAAAATAATGACGATGAGCCGGACAGTGTTCAAACCAATTCATTCTCTGATATTATGAATGGTTTGCAATACGCCGTAAACTGTGCACAAGATACATTGCAGAATCATCAGATACAAAATCTGACCAGACTTTTTGAAGGAACAAATGCAAATAACGCAAATACGTTCCAATCGAAAAAAATCATGGTTGGAGACAAGACTATTGATATTCCACTTATAGCTTTGATATCCCATCATTATCTTGCGATGGATAATGTGCAGATAAAGTTCAAGGCGAAGGTCGGAAGCGTGGAATCACAGATTCCAGAAAACAACTTATTGTTATCCAGCCCACAAAGAGCCAATCTCCAGATGCAGATGAGCAACATAAAACCGGATGCGGATGATGTCATGGAGGTTTGCGTCAATTTTAAGGTTCAGGAGACTCCGGAGAGCATTTCCCGAATTATTGACGATTTTGTAAAAAATATCTAACAATTTTAAAATTCAAATGTTATGGCAGAAGAAATAAAGAACCAAGGGCAACAAGAAAATGCGGAAAACTTGAATGAAAATGTAAGCGGACAGGCGAAAGAAATTATCTCCGCTGCATTGGAAGAGACTCAAAACAGAGAAACTTCTCCAGTTCTTAAAGCAGATTCAAACGTGACTGACAAATTCAAGGGGCTTCCCATGCGGGAACTTATTGCAGCTCCACTTATTGCAGCAGCCGAAGCACAACAGGAATTGGCAGCGACAGCATGGAATTTCTACCAGCAAATTGCATTTGATGGTAAAAGCGGCAATAAAGCGCGTATATTGGAATTCGATGTCGAAAGACCGATACAGCAGGATGGAAAAATGACAACAATGTCACAAAGTGTCAAGGCTCCGTTTATAGGATTGGTGCCTATTCCTTCCCTGCTCATAGATCGCGTGGATGTCGATTTCCAGATGGAGGTTACCGATACATCAAACGTAAAAAGCACTACCAACGCAGAAGTAGAGGCAAAAGCTTCTGCAAAACATTGGTTTATAAATGCGGAAATCAGCGGCAAAGTCACGACCGCCCGCGAGAACACCCGCATGACCAACCAAACGGCAAAATACCAGATACATGTGACAGCCAGTCAGCAGCCGCAGACCGAAGGTCTGTCTAAACTGATGGATATAATGGCATCATGTATCGAGCCTATAACAAACGAAAGTAACAGTAAGTAAATATATGAATTTGATTCAAGCATTAAGATTGCCAAACAGTCAAGCAGTAATGACAAATATTGCACGGTTTCATTATCAAAATATTTATAATGTAGGTTTGACCACTCCGATTGTCACGCAAAGTGATTTGACATTTCAAATAAAAGGATATACCCGTAACTATCGTTTTCTTAGATTAGACTATGCCTGTGTCATATATATTGCGGATAGAATAGCAGTCGTTGCTTCAAATGGCATAGATACTTTAAGTTCAGGTTTTTCGGGGTGTTATATGGCCAGTTTTAGGCACAATGGCATTAGGTATGTTGCTCATATTCCAACGCCTAACAATAGTATTAAAACATCATGGAATCGGGCGGTTAAAAATCGAATAATAGATAATGTTGTTCTTTTTAAACCTACTGAAGGATTGGCGAGAATCCCAGGAACAATTGGTATTTGGGGAATTATAACATTTAACGATAGATGTTATCGGCTTGATGTAAATGAAAACGCTCCTCCAAGTCAAGCCATACGTGGCCAAAGAATTTTTAACTCAATCCCGAGAAATCCCATACTAACAGAAATTCCATCTATCGCCGGTGGTCAGATGCCTTAATAATTATAACAATTGTAAATAAGGGAAGAATGGTTGTTTCATTGAGGAGTAGAATTCTATTCGGATATATAATTCTGGTGGCGGTCATAGGCAGCATGGCCGCCATTCTCATCCATGAACCTGCGAAGTTCCACGACCTATATGCGTATTTTAAATAACGGTATTTACACAAACAGCAAATGAGCGAACAATTCGTTACCACTACCAAGCATTTCCGCAAGCTGCTTGCCGCAGGCTATCTGTTGATAGTCCTGCTGGTGGGCGGCATCATCTGCACGTGGCTCGGAGAATGGCGCGACTTGGAGTTGCTGGAACGGGAGAACCGTGAAATCAACCGCTTCCGCAAGGAAACACACGATGCGTATGTGGGTGTGGTGGAGTTGTCTCTTTTGGGCGAGTCGGTGCTGGAATGGGACGATAAGGATGTGGCGGCATACCGGCGGCAACGGATGACGGTGGATAGTATGCTTTGCCGCTTCAAGAGCCATTACGAATCGGTGCGCATAGACAGCGTGCGCCACTTGCTGGAGGACAAGGAAAAGCGGCTGTGCGCCATCATGGAGGCTCTGGAACAACAGGCGGACATCAACCGCCGGATAGCCAAGCAGGTGCCGGTGATAGTGCAAACGAGCAGGCAGGAAGAGCCGAAGAAACAGAGGAGGAAAGGTTTTCTCGGGTTGTTCGGCAAGAAACAGGAAGCACCTCCGACGACGACCACCACGATGCTCTACACACTGAACCGTGATATGATAGCGCAACAACGTGCCCAAAGCCATCGTCTGTCGGAATATGCCGACAGCCTTGCCAGCCGCAATGCGGAACTGAACCGCCAACTGCAAACCCTTATCCAGCAGATGGACCACAAGGTGCAGGCTGACTTGCAGGAACGTGAGGCGGAAATATCCGCTATGCGTGAAAAGTCGTTCTTGCAGGTAGGTATCATAACGGGTGTCATGCTGCTGTTGCTCATTATTTCATACATCATCATTCACCGCTATGCCACCCGCATCAAGCAGTACAAACGTAAGACAACAGATTTAATCGGGCAACTGCAAAAGTCAGTAAAACAAAACGAATCGTTGATAGCCTCACGCAAGAAAGCGATGCACACCATCACCCACGAGCTACGCACACCACTGACTGCCATACATGGATATGCGGAACTGATGCAGGACAACGAAGAAGAAAAGATAAGCGGTTATGCGGACAATATCCTGCAAGCCTCCAAGAGAATGACCGACATGCTCAACTCCCTGCTTGACTTCTTCCGCTTGGACAGCGGCAAGGAACAGGCGAATGTCCGTCCGTTTCGTTTGGAAAACATCGCGGAGCTGTTGCAAACGGAGTTTACGCAACAAGCAGAAGCAAAAGATCTTAAACTTACCATCGAGTGCCCGGAGGGTATTATCCTGAATGGCGACAAGGAGCGCATCATACAGATATGCGACAACCTGCTGGGCAATGCCGTCAAGTTCACGAATGCCGGAAGCGTTTCACTTGTCATAAGCTATGACGGCAATAGGCTGACCCTTGTAGTAGAGGACACCGGAACCGGCATGAGTGCGGAAGAACAACAGCGAGTGTTCGGAGCGTTCGAGCGGCTTTCCAACGCCGCCACGCAAGACGGTTTCGGATTGGGGTTAAGCATTGTGAAACAGATAGTCGGGATGCTTGGCGGCACTATACGCTTGGAAAGCGAAAAAGGAGAAGGCAGTCGTTTTACTGTGGAGTTGCCAATGAACACTGCCGATATTGGTATTGAAGAACAGACAGCCGCAGAAAGTCTGGCTCATATAGAAAGACCTTATTCTGTCATCGTATTGGACGACAATCCGATGGTATTATCCATGACAAAGGAAATGTATGCTGGTATAGGTGTGCATTGCGACACGTTCACCACTATTGGCGATGCAATGGAAGCCATGCGGCAGCACACATACGACCTCATGATAACCGATATGAAAATGCCGGAGATTAACGGCTATGAGGTGTTGGAGTTGTTACGCTCGTCAAGTGTCAGCAACTCGAAAGAGATTCCCATTGTCGTGGCGACCGCCTCCGGCAGTTGCAGCGAAGAGGAGCTGTTGGAAAATGGATTTACCGCCTGCCTGTTCAAGCCATTTTCCATTTCCGAACTGGTTGCTGTATCAGACAAATGCCTTTTGACAAGTACGGACAAGGATGAACTTCCCGACTTGTCCTCTCTGCTTGCATATGGTGACAAACGGGCGATGCTCGACCGTTTGATAACCGAAACAGAAAAGGATATGCAGGCTGTCCGGGAAATCATGGAGAGGAATGACCGCAAGGCGTTGGACGAATGGATGCACCGTCAGCGAAGTTCATGGGCTGTTATCCGTGCTGACAAACCCTTGTGGAACCTGTATGAACTGCTGCATCAAGAATCTGAATGTTCCGAAATGGAATTGCGGAAATGCGTGGATGCCATGCTTCGTATGGGAACAGTTATCATAGAACTTGCGCAAAAGGAAAGGAGGTTGTCGGATGAAAGTATTTGTGATTGAGGACAACCCCGTCTATAACGATTATGTCTGCAACCTGCTGAAGAAAGACAGCTTCGATACTATGTCGGCATATAATCTTGCCACTGCCAAGAAACTATTGGCAAAGTCAGAGGTGGATGATATTGTCGTTGCCGACCTACGCCTCCCCGACGGTGAAAGCATAGAGTTGTTACGGTGGATGCGTGCCAACGACAAACAGCAGGTGTTTATCGTTATGACCAATTACGGGGAGGTGCATACGGCAGTGGAAAGTATGAAGCTCGGCTCAAAGGATTACATACAGAAACAGTTGTTGGAGGATAAACTGATACCGCTTATCCGCACCCTGCAAAAAGAACATGAAAAGCGACTACAATGGAACATTCCGATATTCGTCCGGCAGGGCGAAGCCTATCAGAAAATCAAGAAACGTGTGCGCCTTGTAGCCACCACCCGGATGAGCGTGCTGATACTGGGCGAGAACGGTACGGGCAAGGAACATATCGCACAACATATACACCAACAAAGCAAACTTGCCGATAAACCTTTTGTGGCAGTGGACTGCGGAGCCTTGTCCCCGTCATTGATACAATCCGCCTTCTTCGGACACGTCAAGGG
>OHFY01000676.1_pt1 | contig 13686 bp, 10 predicted proteins | sample 1567681 | NCBI WGS metagenome assembly OHFY01 (sample SAMEA3879512, study PRJEB24766) | human gut metagenome | biome: human-associated habitat; feature: feces | place: USA | collected 1985/1987 | reverse complement strand
GCACTAAATGTGCTAAGGCACTACCCGCATCTTCACAAATGAAAGATACATTGTCTGCATGATTTAACATCGCATTTTCATTGGCATTATCAACCGCATCCTGAATGGATTCAACACCAACGATTTCTTCAGCTTTATCTTTCACAAATAAACTGATGGCACCAATACCACTATAGGCTTCAACCGTAGTCTTTGATCTTGGCATCCAATCTTTAACCACATTATAAAGATTCACGGATTGTTTCGTGTTTAACTGGAAGAAAGATCTTGGAAGTAAAGATAATTGAATATCTTCTAATTGAAGATGCATCTTTTCTTCTCCCCAAATAAAACGCATATCTCCAAATACTTCACGCTTTGTTTCTGTTTTTACACTTTGCCAGATTGAAACAACACCCTCTAATTGAGTTACGTCATGAATAAATTCTTCACTGATATCTTCTTTTCCCGTCACAAATATAATTTGAATCTTAGAATCAAATTCTTTCATCACCAATGTACGATAACCCGTTTTCTTTTTATCATCATACATCTTTAAATGATGCTCATTCATAATTTTTAAAACTTCCTGACGCGTTTGTTCCAACAATTTTGAATGCACATAACATCTTTCCATCTTTTGGAAATGGTTTGTATCACGCTCATACATTCCTGTATATAACTCCCCATATTCTTCACCAAAAGGAAGTTTGCAGCTATTACGATATGACAATGGCTCCGGATTCTTTATGATTGGTAAAATGCGACCATTATAATCCGCATACTTAATCAGCGTCTCTTTTAAATTACCCTCTTTCATCTTGCATTGTGCTGGATACTTTACGTGCATCAAAGCACATCCACCGCACTCTTTCCAAATTGGACAAAGTGGGTAGCGACGCTTTGAACTCTGTTCAACTAAACGAGTTAATTCTCCAACTAAATAAGTACCTTCATCACTTTTAATATCAAATTCAATGACTTCATCCGGAATGGCATTTTCAATAAATACTGGCTTTCCTTCATGGAACGCAATTCCCTCACCATTAATTCCCCATTTTTTTACTGTTGTTTTCATATTTTTTATACACAGTTACGACAAACTCAAACGTAACCTCTAACCTTTCTAATTGTTTTACACGATCAAGTCCAACTTGACTCGTTTTATATCGATATGGTGTCATTTCCAGTAAAGACCATACATCATCTACCATCTTTTTTTTCTGAATAATTTCCTGGTTTACCAATTCATATTGTTCTAGTATTTCAGGCATTTCATTTTCGTATGGTGTGTCATACAATACTTCTTTTAATTCAAAACAATGCTTAGGACCCGGACCTACTACGATCCAATATCCATTTTCTTTTAGTATACGATAGATTTCATCTTGACCTAAAGGCACAAAAATACTTGTAACACAATCTATGCTCTCATCTAAAAAAGGCATATCAAATAAACTACCCACAATATATTGCGTATGTTTATCTTGTTTAGACGCATGAAGAATCGCTTCCTTGCTCAAATCAATCCCATAACTATGTTCAAAGTTCGCCCCTATCTCTTTTGTATAGTAACCCTGACCACAGCCAGCATCCAAATAAATAGATCCATTAGCCTTTCCCTTTACATATTGACGCATAAAATCATAATAATCTTTTTCTAAAAAATCTGTACGCGCTTTGACCATTAAAGCGTTGTCCCCATGATTCTTTGTCTGTTTACGTGATAAGTTCACATAACCTTGTTTGGCACAATCAAAAGAATGATTATTTTCGCATCGAAATGTTTTATTTTCTTTTATTAGTTTCTTTTTACACACCGGACATATCAACATAAAAAGATTATAACATAAAAGAAAAAGAGAAGCGCTATATTTCACTTCTCTTAGAATAAATCTTCTTCAACCTTAACTGGATGTACCCAAATATCTTCTGTATTATCTATACAATCTTGTACCATCTTGTCAAAGTCCCATTTTGCCTCATATTTTTCACACTTATCCACACGAGGTTTAGTAACTGGATTCTTTGGTGTAAAAATCGTACAACAATCTTCATAAGGAAGAATACTTGTTTCATATGTTCCAATCTTTTTAGAAAGATCAATAATTTCAACTTTATCCATACAAACAACTGGACGAATAATCGGCATATTTGTGACATCATTGATTGTAAGCATACTCTCTAAAGTTTGACTTGCAACCTGTCCAATCGATTCGCCTGTTGCGATAGCTTGAGCATGTCTTTTCTTAGCTAGGCCTGTCGCAATACGCATCATCATACGACGCATCAATGTGATCGCATAACTTTCATCCGCATTTTGATAGATTGCCAATTGAAGATCTGTAAATGGAACAACATGAACTAAAACATCACCTTGATAACCAGATACAAGTCTAGCTAGTTCCATTACTTTTTCTTGGGCATTTTGTGAAGTATATGGAGGTGAAGCATAGTGAATACATTCTATGTGTACACCACGTTTCATCATTAAATAGCAGGCAACTGGAGAATCAATTCCACCACTTAATAAAACCATGGCCTTTCCTCCAACACCCACTGGATATCCACCCGCACCTTGAATACGATCTGTCATAATGTAGGCTGCATCCTGGTGTACTTCAACAACAATTTTTACATCCGGATTATGAACATCCACTTTCCAGTCACTGTTCTTTAAAATCTTAGTTGCAACCCTACGATTAATATCGTCTGAAATATATGGGAATAATTTATCACTACGACGTGCAGCTACCTTAAATGTTTTTGGTGTTGTTAAATCTAAAGATTCATAACAAGCATCAATGATTTGATCTAAATCTGGTTCCACTTTAATAGCTAATGAGAAGGAAGATATTCCAAAAACTTTAGCTAAAATATCACTAACCTGCTTAGAATCTTCATCATGAAGATAAATATACATACGGTCGTGCTGTTTTTCAAATTCTAATGTTGGGAATGCTTTTAAAGCCTTACGAACATTGTCATAAAGCGCCTTAATAAAGTTGTTACGGTTTTTTCCTTTTAAACTCAATTCGCCATAACGAATTAAGATATGATTATAACGATAAGCCATAATTCTCTATAATCTCCTTACATGTTTCTATAAAATATTTTGCCTCTTCCAAAGTATTCTCATTAGAAAAAGATAAACGAATTCCATGTGTCGCATCAAATTCTGACTTGTGCATAGCCAATAACACTTCAGAAGCATTCGTATTTTGTGATGAACAAGTACTTTTTGCGGATACACAAATTCCCTTTTGATCCAAAGCGTTCAATAAGACTTCACTTGTGATTTGATCAAATGAAATATTAAGAATATAAGGAATCGCATCTTTTGGCGAATGTACATGCGCACCATTGATTTTAGCTAATTCTTCACGTAAATATTGATTGATTTTTAAAACATGATCATAAGCCTTTGATTGTTCCTCTAAAGCTAAACGAATTGTCTTTGCCAAAACAATATTCGCCGGTGCATTCTCTGTTCCACCACGAAGTCCTTGTTCCTGTTGTCCACCTTGAATAATTGGAACAAGTTGAATCTTCTTTTTCTTCATTAAAATGGCACTACCCTTTAGACCATGAATCTTATGTGCAGAGATCGTAGCCATATCTAGTTTTTCAAAAGGAATATCAATTTTTGAAAAACTCTGTACACAATCCACATGAAATACACACGTTGGATTTTGGTGTACAATTTTCTGGTGTAACAATTCCCTCCTCATTAATTGGAAGAAATTCAACTTCAAATCCAAAACGCTTCAAAAACTCCATCGCATGACGAACACTCGAATGCTCAACATTGCTTGTGAGTACATGATGACCTCGATGTTCATTGGCCAAGGCATATCCTACAATAGCTAAAGTATTTGATTCACTAGCAGCTGATGTAAAGATAATTTCACTTGGATCTACATGAAGCATAGAAGCAATATTTGATCGACTTTTTTCCATGAGCGAACTTGCCTGGCGCCCAGCCGCATGCAAACTATCTGGGTTGCCATAACAAGTTTCTAACATTTGCCCATAAACACGACGAACCTCTGTACGTACAGAGGTTGTCGAAGCATTATCAAAATAAATCATTACTGCACCTGGTTCATGACTGCAGGATCTTTTTGAGCTACTAACTTCTCATAAATTCCTGGGTGCATGTTTTCGATTGCTTGAATCGCAATCTTAAGTGCACGAGTATATTCTCCATTTTGGAAACATAACTCAGCACGAGTTAAATCCGAATCCATTTGTGCATGTGTACTACGGAAACGGTTACCAAACACAATCGCATTTTCTACCATAACGGCAACACCGACTAAATTGTTTGCGTTATTGTATAACTTATATACAAAGTCGATGGCATCCTGCAAATCTGCATTTAATGTTTGTACATCTAATGGTGAGTGATCCAACACTACACGAACACGTTGAATCAAGCGTTCGCCTTCTTTTAAATCTGCAGAAAATTGAGATGAGATACTAGGTAAATGACGTGTTACTGTATTTAAACGTACTTCATTTAAAATCAATTGTAATTTTGTCAATTGTTTTTTAGCACGTGATTCATCACTGCTTGCTCCCACTAACATCTCTTTCATATCCTTGACTTGATCGTGGAATTCATTAACATCTTCTGAAAATTTACGATAACCATGAACTACATCTACGCTAGGACGTTGATTTTGCTTCAATTCTTTTTGAATTTCATCACGACGATTTGATAAATCTTCCATTTGGATTTGTGCCAAAGAGAAGCGGTGTGTCCAATCTTCTAGACCAAAACGATCTTTAATATTGGCATAAAGCGCCATAATTTCCTCAAGTTCCTGACCAATGACATTAACTAGATCTAAATTAGATTGAAGACTTACATGGATTTCATCATAAGCTTCTTTTTCATTCGTTACATCATCTTGTAATGCTAGAATGTGATCTCCAATGATTTCCAAGTTTTCTTGTGCCATTTCAAATTCACCTGCATCCAATTGATCAATTGAACTAGACAAAGCACTTTGAATGGTTGTTAATTTTTCTTCTGGTTCTAAATAAGATAAGTCGATATCTTTTTCCTGTAATTCCTTAATGTGCAAACGAACTTCGTTAATTGCACGAGGCAATACATTTTTGGCCTTTTCATAGAGTCCAGGGAAGGCTGCAATTTTAGAGCTAATCTCATCCACCATTTTTGAGATTTTTTCTTGTTCTTCCTTTGCCTTGTTAAATTCTGAAGCAAACATCCACTCTTCAAAATTAGAGAATTCATTTTCAATTTCCTCTAAGCATGAATCTACATAATTAACAGATCCATAAAATGAAGAACGATTATCTTGATAAACAGTTTTCACATTACGGAAACGTTCTTTTAAAGCATTTGCCGATTCACGAACCTCTGTTTCACGAGCCAAGATGTGATCTAATGACTGAGTAACAATACGAATTCTTTCTTTTGTCTCATCCATCATTGTTTCTAAATCGTCCATAGCTCGCATAGATTTACGAAGACGATGTCTAGAAACATAATCATCTGCTTCATTAAACAAATCATCACAAGCACTTAAGTTTTTTTGACAAGTATCATATTTTGGAGTCAAGCTTTTCACTTTATCCATGATATCATCATTCACTCTTGCGAATGCCGATGCTTTGTTGAATTTGTAGGCCAAGGAATTGTTACGAATTTCATTCATTTCGATTTCAAGATCTGAAAGTCGTTTCGACGCCTTTTTAAGTTTGATCATACGCATAATGATCCAAATCAAAATCAAGACTAGAATTGCTATACAAAGATAGATAATTACAGTCACAGAAAGTTGATTTCGAATGAACGCGTATACTGATCGAAAGAAATTCAAAACACTATCCATAGTGGTACCTCCTTGCAAACCATTCTTATTATAGCAAAACTTCAAAATCATTGCATCATTTTCTTGATTTTATTAATATTCTTTGATATGATCCCGTTTTCGACAGTTATATAACGCAACAATGAGCGCAAACCTTTAGTTTAAAGGCTTTACGCTCATTTTTTACTTTTATGAAATGTTGTATGGGAATTTTATTTTTCAAATTTTTTTAAATTTATTTAATGTTTTTGGTTGATAGTATTTTCGGCTCAGTTTTAAATCGAACAGTTGTTCAAGTGAATCCAGTACATCTGAGCCTGTGTAACAGGCCTGGTAGTACATATCGGAGCAGTTAACCACATTCATGTTCTGCAATGTTTCGATGATCTGTTCTGTTGTGAAATGAGTTTTATTTCTGTCTAATTTGACTTCGAGTAAGCGATAGATCAATAAGGCTGTGTAACAGATAAGGAAATGAGCTTTTATTCTGTTTTCTTTGCGATGATATACGGGTCTTGAGCTGAAATTTGTTTTCAAGACACGGAAACAATCTTCGATTTTATATCTTCTTGACTGGATATCCAGAACTTCTGTTTCCTTCATATCAAATATATTTGTGGCAACAGCGTAGAATCCATCATATTTAGCTTCTTCTTCAATACGAGCCTCATCTAAATAGTAATTCTTCTTTTCTTTATCACTCTTAATAAATCTGGTCACATCGTTTGGTCCTTTTTTGAAGTTGTCAGGATCCATGTTGGCCAGTATTTTTTTAGCACGCTCGATCTGTCTGCTTCGTACTGTTTTCTGGTATTCGGCCATCTTTCTTGAATAGGTTACGATAATTCGTTGTTTTAGATTTCCTTTTGATTTTACCTTCTTTGTTTTTCCGTTCTTATATTGTTTGACTTCGAATAGACCTAAGTCCACAAGCTTATCAACTGGTATAGATTTATAGATGTATCCATCGTAATACTTTCTGTTTTCTTTTAATGTGCGATCAAATGTCTTCATTGTTTCTAAAGATGCGGGCTTTCCGTCTTGAGAAAAACGGTAATCGTAATCATTGAACACGGCCTGTTTTAGAATACTGTTCAATTTCTTGATGGATTGTGTTACTACAAACTTTCTTCCACAAAAGTCGTTAAATAATCTTGTGTCATTATAGCCTAGTCCGGCATCTGAACAGTAGATGATATCCTTGTTCTCAAACATTTTAAGCATCTTCTTTTCAGCTGGAACAGCACAAAGGGACTCATTGTCACTTCCTGGATTGATACACATACTTAAAGGAATTCCATCGGCATCCATGAAAAGTCCCATCTGAACGATTGGATTTGGACGATGTTCTTTAGATACACCATATTTTAAAAGTCCTTTGATCAGTTCACCTGTGATTTCATCATAGACGTCTTCATCTTCTGATTCTTTTTCAAAATAGAAATTAGTGCAGTCAAAATAACATACATTCGTATTCCTTTTGATTACTTTATTACTTGATTCAAATAAATGAGAAAGATACTCATCATAATTTTCTTCCAGGATATCCATGAAGCGAAGGATATCCTGGTGTGAGAAATCAAAATCACCATAGAAACCAGTAAGATTCTTTAAAGTATGCATCTTGCTTCCTGGATCAAGAATCCGAGAAAAAGTAAGAACCATATTTATCATATTTGGATTGAAAGCTATTTTACGTCTGCTGCATACTTTATCAAAGAAATCAGAGATTCCAAGAGATGAATAAAGTTCTTTCAAATAGAAATAGCCAATATTCTTACAAGTGGATTTAGAAACAGTATTTCCTTGATTGATGACCTTGTCATCAAAATTGACAGTGATATTATATTCAACTTTACTGTTCTTTATATTTTCGTTATATTCCTTAACTCTTTGTTTGGCATATTCTAAAGGATCATCTGTAATCTTTAATAATTCTGAATGTTTACCAATACGTTCAACATTCTTTGTGGTAACCTTTTTACCATTGCGAATCCCAACCTGAATGAAGTAGGTAGGATCTTTAGATTTTCTGTCGTAGTTAAGTTTCATGGGGAAGACTCCTTATATAGAACTATTATATCACATACTACAACTCCGTACAACATCCGTACAACAAAATAAAAAGAAAATTTGACATAAAAAAAGCGCTACATAAGCGACATTTGGAATATTTACGATTTTACAACTGTCGAACTACCGTATATCAAACCATGCTAGACAAAGGTTTTAGTGTTAAAACTATCGCATCCATTTTCTCAGTGAGCGAAGAATCGATTAAAACGCTATTGATGAGAACTTAAATATTGTAGTATAATCTCATTGGGAATGAAGTTCTCCCTTAGTTGTAAACTAAAACCGCTTTTTGTAAGCTGATGACTTCTGTGTTTTTTTAACGCGGAAACCATCAGCTTTTCTGCGTTTTGAAAGGAGAGATAAAATGCTGATCAGTTTATCTTATATTTTTCTTGCAGGAATGTTTTTATCTTGGTTATGTAAAAAGATGGGATTACCTGGATTATTAGGAATGATATTTACAGGAATTCTTTTAGGACCTTATTGTCTTGGCTTGATTGATTCTTCATTGTTGAACATATCCAGTGAATTAAGAAAGATTGCTCTAATTATTATATTAATGCGAGCCGGATTGAATCTTGATTTAAGTGATTTAAAAAGGGTAGGAAGACCAGCCATATTGATGTGTTTTGTGCCAGCTTGTTTTGAGATGGTTGGAATGATTTTGTTGGCACCAAAATTATTAGGGATTTCTTTACTAGATGCTGCTATTATGGGAAGCGTTGTTGCAGCTGTAAGTCCTGCAGTTATTGTTCCAAAAATGTTACAACTTATGGATGAAGGATATGGAACGAAAGAAAGTATTCCACAATTGATTTTGGCTGGAGCAAGTGTAGATGATGTATTTGTGATTGTGATGTTCACAGCATTTCTTGGTTTAGCCCAAGGAGAAAGCGTGGATATATTAAGCTTTGTGAATATTCCACTATCCATTCTAACTGGTATTATATGTGGAGCATTATTAGGAAAAGGGTTTGCGATCTTCTTTAAGAAAAATCATATGCGAGATACTGTAAAGATTTTAATTCTACTAAGTGTGGCATTTATTCTAGTGACACTTGAGGATGCTTTACCAATTCCATTTTCAGGATTAATTGCGATTATGTTTATGGGAATTTTCCTTCAAAGAAATCATTCTGTTGCATCCAAACGACTATCCGTTAAGTTTAATAAGTTATGGGTAGGTGCTGAAGTCTTATTATTTGTGTTAGTTGGAGCTTGTGTAAATATTTCTTATGCATTAAAAGCAGGCATTATGGCTATTCTGTTGATATTTGGAGTGCTTTTATTTAGAATGCTTGGAGTATTTATTTGTTTGTTAAAAACATCATTGGCAAAATCAGAACGCTTATTTTGCATGATTGCATATTGTCCTAAGGCTACTGTTCAAGCAGCAATTGGCTCAGTTCCTTTGGCTGCAGGACTTGGATGTGGACAAATTGTATTGACCGTAGCTGTTTTATCCATCTTGATTACAGCTCCATTAGGTGCATTTTTAATTGAACATACATATAAAAAATGGTTAAAAAAAGAACAAAGAGCTTATTAGTCTTTGTTCTTTCAGACTGTTGACAAAGTGACTGTCGACAGTCTTTTTAAAATCTGATAGAATATCTGTGGCAGAAACGTACTTCATAAACCCAAAAATAGTCGACGTTTCTGCCATTTATGATGCCAAAAATGATATAATTATAGAGGGTTTATGGAGGATATCACAATGGCTATGACTAACAGAAACAATGCAAAATTAGATTGCATGATTTACTATACATTAGATGAATTAGTACCACAGGATCATTTGGTTCGTAAGATGGAGGAAGCTCTTGATTTTCGGTTTATTTATCCGAAAGTTCAGCATCTTTACAGTCGTCACGGCAGACCGAGTATCGATCCTGTGGTTCTTTTTAAAATGCTTATCATAAATATCGTGTTTGGAATCAATTCTATGCGCAAGACATGTCAGGAGATCGAAGTCAATTTGGCATATCGCTGGTTTCTTGGGTTGAGTATTGATGAGAAGATTCCAAACTTTTCTACATGGTCTCAAAACTATATTCGCAGATATAAAGATTCAACTATATTCCAGGAAATCTTTATGGAAATATTAGAACAGGCCGTTGATTATGGCTTTGTCGATTTCACAACGGTATTTGGAGACAGTACGCATCAGAAGGCAAATGCCAATAAAAGAAAAAGTGTCAAAAAAGAAGTAGAGATCCTCAAAAAGAAATACGAAGATGATCTGTTGGTTGAAATCAACGAGGATAGAGAATGTATAGGTAAAGAGTCCTTTGATTCAATGGTGCATACAGAATATGTACATGATGAGGAAACGGGTGAAGAAGTAAAAAAAACTTCAACTAAAACAATTACAGAAAGTACTATAGATCCAGAAAGTGGCTGCTTCCATAAAGGTGAGAAGGAGAAATGTTTTGCATACTCGCATCAAACTTTCTGCGATAAGAATTCGTTCGTACTGGCAGTTACAACAGTTCCTGGAAATGTACATGATAGTGTTAGTTTTTTTGATGCCTATGAAGAATTGATCAATGGAAAATATGGATACCTGATTAAGAATGTTTCATTAGATGCCGGATACATGACACCCGCAATATGCAGAGCTATTGTACAGAATAATCAGATTCCTTATATGCCATATAAAAGACCAATGACCAAAAAAGGCTTCTTTAAAAAATACGAATATGTCTATGATGAAGAATACGACTGTTATCTATGTCCAAATGATAAGATCCTAATGTATACAACTACTACAAGAAATGGATACAGACAATATAAATCTGATCCAAAAGACTGCAAGGATTGTCCTCTTAGAAACAAATGTACAAAGAGTAAGAACATGACAAAAGTTATCGAACGTCACCTATGGGAAGAGTTTAGAGAATATGCCGATGAGATCCGTCATACTATGGAATGGAAAGAAATTTATCCACAGAGAAAAGAAACCATTGAACGAGTATTTGCGGACTGTAAAGAAAACAATGGACTACGTTTCACAAGGTTAAAAGGCTTGAAGAAAAACCAACAGAATGCTTGGTTGATTTTTGCGTGCCATAATCTGAAGAAAATGTCCCTTTGGAGAGGAAAAAATAGAAGAAAACCATCAAAAAATTCAATATATCCTTCAAAATATATAAAAAAAAGACAATTTCATTTCGAAAATTGCCTATATACAATAAAAAGCCTATGTCCTTACGAAAAGGTATAGGCTTTTGTCAACAATCTGAAACTCTTAGTTTTCGCTAAGAGTTTTCTTTATGTTTTCTACATCTTCTTTTGTGGCAAGACCAACTTGGAAGGCACTTGCACTACCACAACACAAACCATTGATGAATGCTTTATCATAGTCGGTTGTTTCTAAATATCCTGCAAGGAAACCTGCAACCATCGAATCACCAGCACCAACAGAATTCACTACCTCTCCTTTTGGCGCTTTACTTTGAATCACTTCATTATTATCACTTACAAGAACTGCACCTTGTCCTGCCATAGAAATCAATACGTTTTGAGCACCCATTTCCTGTAGCTTTTTGGCGTAAGGAATGACTTCATCTCGAGTGTTTAATTCGACATTAAAGATTTCACCTAATTCATGATTGTTGGGTTTTATTAAGAAAGGTTTATATTTTAATACTTTTAATAATAGGTTGTTTGTCGCATCGACAACAACTTTTATTTTCTTTTTCTGAACACGCTCCATGATTTGTTCATACATTGTATCTGGTAAAGTACTTGGAATGCTTCCTGAAATGACGAGAATATCTTTTTCTGTTAGATCATCTAATTGATTGAATAATTCTTGAATGTCTTCTGGCTGAATATCAGGCCCCATACCATTGATTTCTGTTTCTTCATCTGATTTCATTTTTACGTTGATTCTAGATAATCCTTTCTTTACATGAATGAAATCTGTTTTAGCTCCATAACTCTCTAATCGATGTTCAATTTCTTCCCCTGTAAAACCTGCCATAAAACCTAGGGCTGTACTTTCGTGTCCAAGATTGGATAGGACAATTGAAACGTTAATGCCTTTTCCTCCGGGAAGGATTTCTTCTAATTTTGTTTTATTAATGATACCAGGCTTAAAGTGATCGACTTGAATAACGTAGTCTAATGAGGGGTTAAAAGTAATTGTATAAATCATGATTGTGTTTCCCTTAACACTTTTTTAATTTCATTTAATGCGTCTAAGAAATAGATGTTTTGTTGCTGCTTTGGTGTGGATAATTCACAATCAATCATGTGCTGTAGGAATGCTTTTAAATGATCGTAATATCCATTCACATTATAGAAAATGCATGGGCATTCAAGTTGGTACAGTGAAAGTTTTGATAAGATTTCACTGACTTCTTCTAATGTTCCAGTTGCGCCTGGAAAGGCAATGAAAGCATCACCAAGTTCAATCATTCTTGTTCTTCGATCGGCAATATCTTTTTCAATGTACAGCTCGGTAAGATTATCCATGTGGACACCTTCATCCACAAACATTTGTGCTTCTACACCAATTACTTTGCCACCCGCATTTAATGTGCTATTGGCTAGTTCTCCCATTAATCCGGTTTTAGATCCACCGAACACTAATGTATGATTGTTTTTGGCAATCCATGTTCCTAATTCTATTATTTTTGTTTTAAAGTCTGGATCATTTCCATAGGCTGATCCTAAATATACTGTAATGTTCATAAACTACCTCCTACAATTAGTTTACATTAAAATTGTACACAAAAAAAGCTTAGCACAAGCTAAGCTTACATGGAAATAAATCCAAATGCGTTCGCAATTGAACTTAATAAAATAATGAATGCGAAAATAGGACATAAGTATTGAATCATGAAATTGAATATTTTCTTACGTTTGAATGAATTTCCATCTTTTGTGATTTCTGCTTCGACTTTTTCTAATCCAACAACTCTTGAAACAAAGATACAAATCGCAATGGCAGCGATTGGCATCATGACTGAGTTTGTCAAGAAATCAAAGAAGTCTAAAAATTGCATTCCGATGATTGTTACGTTTGACAATGGACCATAACCTAAACATGATAGTGTTCCTAACCCAATCATAATAATGCCTAAAATAATTGTAGATTTTTTTCTAGACCAATGTAATTCATCTTGGAATGTGGATACAGCACTTTCGGTTAGCGCAATAGAGCTTGTGATAGCTGCGAATAACACCAACAAGAAGAAAATGATACCGATACCTGTACCTAGTCCCATACTTGCGAATACTTTAGGGATTGTGATGAACATCAAGGATGGTCCAGCTTTTAATGTTTCCATATCTCCACCTGAAAAAGAAAATACAGCTGGAATAATCATCAATCCTGCCATAATCGCAATGGCTGTATCGAAAATTTCTACGTTTTCTGTTGAACCTTCAATGGAAACATCTTTTTTCATATAAGAACCAAATGTGATTAAAATACCCATCGCAATGGATAACGAATAGAACATTTGTCCCATAGCACTTACTACGGTCATCCATGAAAAATTATCAAAATTTGGAATTAAGAAATATTTAACACCTTCAAAAGCGCCGGGTCGACTGATTGAATATCCTGCAATGATTACAGATAGTACGACAAGAACTGGCATCATAAATTTGGATACTCTTTCAATTCCATTTTGAACTCCTGCATAAATGATGGCGAGTGTAAAGAAAGTAAAGAGTATAAAACATATTTCTGTAGATACTCCGTTTGAAATGAAGTTTGGAAAATATGTATCTGTGGAATCAGCCATTACCATTGGGATGTATCCTGACA
>OHFY01000666.1_pt1 | contig 14008 bp, 13 predicted proteins | sample 1567681 | NCBI WGS metagenome assembly OHFY01 (sample SAMEA3879512, study PRJEB24766) | human gut metagenome | biome: human-associated habitat; feature: feces | place: USA | collected 1985/1987 | reverse complement strand
TGTACGCCGTGCAGAAAGAGATCCTGCGCCGGATGTACGGTCTGGAGCTGGGCGGCGTGCGTGAGCCCATGCCCAGCCTGATTCCCGAGGATGAGGCCATCGTGGCCGAAGCACAGGCCATGATCGAAGCCGCCATCGCAAAACTGTAAGCTGAACAAGCGCCCCCTCTCCGTCTCTTTTCAGAGGGGAGGCGGGCGCTTCTTTTTTGGAGGGAAAGCGTATGATCTGCGATACCCTGGATCAACTGCATCTGTACAAGGGGTTCCACAAAAACCTCGACACGGCCATTGAGTTTCTGGCCGCACACCCGCTGGACACCCTGCCGCTGGGACGTACCGAAGTGGACGGCGACGAGGTGTTCATCAATGTGATGGATGCCGATCTCAAACCCCACACCGGTTCCCACGCTGAATATCACCGGCTCTACGCCGATCTGCAGATTGACCTGACCGGCGGCGAGGGCTGGGGCTACGAGACCGCCCCCGGCACCGAGGTGGAGCCCTACCAGCCGGATATCGGCAAAAAGGACAGCGAAGATGCCGTTTTTGGCACTCTGGGCGAAGGGCGGTTCGTCCTCTTCTTCCCCGGTGAGCTGCACCGTCCCGGCGTGGAAATGCCCGGCTGCAATCGTGTCCGCAAAGCTGTTGTCAAGATCAAGATGGAGGATAAGTATCATGGATAAGGAAAAACTGTTTGCACAGATCAAGGGCGGGCTGATCGTCTCCTGCCAGGCATTGGAGCACGAGCCCCTGTACACCAAGGAGGGCGGCGTGATGCCCCTGATGGCCAAGGCTGCCGCCATGAGCGGCGCGGTGGGCATCCGCGCCAACACCGTGCGGGACATCACCCAGATCAAGGAGGTCGTGGACCTGCCCGTGATCGGCATCATCAAAAAGGACTACCCCGGCACCCCCATGTACATCACTGTGACCATGAAAGAAGTAGACGAGCTGGTGGCCTGCGGCGTGGATATTCTGGCAGTGCAGGGCACGGGAGCCCTCCGCCCGGACGGTTCTACCTCCGCTGAGTTCATCCGCGCCATCAAGGCAAAGTACCCGGATCAGCTGGTGATGGCCGACTGCGACAACTTTGAGAACGCCATGGCCTGCGCCGAGGCCGGTGCCGACTTTGTGGGCACCACCATGCGCGGCTACACCCCTGAGACCCAGGGCATTGACGACATCGATTTTGATTTCGTCCACAAGCTGGCCACCGAGTGCCCCGCCAAGGTCATTGCCGAGGGCCACATCCACTACCCCGAGCAGGCCGTCAAGGCACTGGAAGCCGGTGCTTTTGCACTGGTGGTGGGCGGTGCCATCACCCGCCCTGCCGAGATCACGGCCCGCTTCACCGGTGCCATCAACGCCATGAACAAGTAAAACGGAGACACTGAGATGAAACAGTATCTTGCAATCGATATCGGCGGCACTGCCGTCAAGCTGGGCATCGTGGATGAGACCGGTGCCGTGCTGGCCAAAGCCGAGGAGAGCGTCAGCTTTGACGGCTACGAGACGCCCATCCTGACCACGGTGTGCAAGGCAGCCAAAGCCTTTGTGGAAGCGCAGGGCCTCTCCCCTGCCGCCCTTGTCGGCGTGGGCGTTTCGGCCACCGGCCAGATCGACAGCCGCAAAGGCATCGTGGCCGGTACCTGCGGCAATTTTCCCAACTACATCAACAGCCCCATCCGGGCCGAACTGGAACGGCTCTTCGGCCTACCCGTCACCGTTGCCAACGATGCCAACTGCATGACGCTGGGCGAGGTCTGGGTCGGCGGCGCAAAGGGTTATACCGATGTCATCGGCGTGACCCTGGGCACTGGCGTGGGCGGCGGCATCTTGACCGGCGGCCGCCTTTTGGAGGGTGCCCGCGGACTGGGCGGTGAGCTGGGCCACTACCGCACCCATGCACTGGACGGTGTCCCCTGCACCTGCGGTGCCACCGGCTGCTGGGAGCGCTACGCCGCCACCACGGCTCTGGTACGGGCCGCACAGGAAAAGGACCCCGCCTGGAAAGACGGCCGCGCCATTTTTGCCGCCGCAGAGGCTGGCAACGAGACCGTTCTGGCCCTGCTGGATGCCTGGACGGATGAGATCGCACAGGGCCTTGCAGGCATGGTGCACATCTTTAACCCGCAGCTCATTCTCATCGGCGGCGGCGTGAGCGCCCAGCAGAAGCTGCTCATCGAGCCCATTGCCGCCAAAGTCAGGGCCTCCGTTATGCCCGCCTTTGCCGAGGGGCTGGAGATCCGCGCCGCCCAGCTGCACAATGATGCCGGTATGGTAGGCGCAGTCTATTACTTCCGCCAGCAACACGGCGAAGCCTGATCATCTGAACGATCAAAGGAGTGTATTGAGATGAAAACACATATTCTCTGCCTGGGCGATTCCAACACCCACGGTTATTGTGCCGACCCCAAGGACAATGCCGACGGCGGCATCCGCTTCAACGAGGACGAGCGCTGGACCTGCCGCCTGCAGACTGCTCTGGGCGACAAGTATCTGGTAACCGAAGAGGGCCTTTCCGGCCGCACCACCGTTTTTGTAGACCCCATCCACGAGTCCATGGATGCTCTGAGCGTGGCCTATCCCCTGCTCAAGAGCCATGAAGTCATCGACCTGCTCATCATCATGCTGGGCACCAACGATGTGAAAGAGCGCTTTAACGCAAACGCTGCCTGCATTGGTGCGGGCATGGAGCGCCTGATCCAGAAGTGCAAGACCGTGGACTGCTGGGGCGGCAAGGAACCCAACATTCTTGTAGTTGCTCCTCCGCGCATCAAGGAGGGCTTCCACGATGAGGTCATGGGCGACGGCTGTGTGGAGAAGTCCAAGGGCGTTGCCGGCTGGTACAAGATCATTGCAGAGCGCAACAACGTCCATTTCCTGGATGCTGAAGGCTGCGAGTTCAACCAGATTGACTTCATGCACCTGACCCGTAAGGGCCACGCACAGCTGGCCGAAAAGCTGGCCGAGCTGGTGCCGACGCTGCTCTGAGTCAAAAAGAACAACCCTCTCCGTCATTGCCTCGCAATGCCGCCTCACCCTTTCGGGGGAAGCAGGCAAAGCAAAAGGCTTTGACGGAGAGGGTTGTTTTCTTTTGTCAGATGTAATCCGAAATATACGGGATCTTATGGAAGAGCACGTCATCCAGCCGTTCCACAGCCTCTTCCCTGCCCTCGATGCGTTCCAGCTCATACAGACGCTCTGCGGTCTTGTAGCCCAGCAACAGGGTGGTAAAGGTGCCGATGCCCATTTTCAGGTGATACTCGGCGGGTTCACGGGTCATGGTGCAGTGTCCATCCGCAAAGCGAACGTTGAACGTCCGGTCGTTCCATGGCAGAAGAGAGTCCTCGATCTCCAGCTCGATGCACAGGGTGCCGCCGTCCGGGTCACAGGGGTAATCGGCAAGGAAATCCTCCACGTCGATGATGCGTCCCATGGCATAGGGGCGGATGCTCTCCTTGATGTCGCCATCGTCCATCTCAAAGGCAATGGGTTCGCTGAAATAGGTACTGCCGTGCACCTCATCGATCATGGAATCATGGGCATGGATATACTCCCACAGGCCTTTCTGGGCCTCGCGGTTGAGGTAGACCATCTCCTTGATGTGCATGATGTCGTTTTTGATGAGGTAGACCATGTAGCCGCAGGGCTTATCCTTGACGTTGTAGTAGACCGCAACATTGGTATCGTCCTCATCCCAGCGCCAGTATTCCTCCCAGGCCAGACTGTTGCGAAACAGACAGCCGTGGGTGATGGACGCAAAGTGGGAGTGCAGCTCATGGAACTCGGTGTTATCCCAGCTGACGCGCCGGACATAGCCGGGGGCCTTGACCTTGGTGGGGATCTGCCGGTCCTTGATGTTGAACGAGATCTTGTTGGAAACGATCTCCCAGCCCAAATGATGGTACAGCGGAATGCTGTACGGGTAGAGCAGGGCGAAGGATTTGCCCTCCTCGTGCATCTGGGTCAGGCCCTTGATCATCAGGTGCTTCATAATGCCCTGCCCGGTGTACTCCGGGTAGGTGCAGACACTGGTGACAAAACCCACATGGTAGACCGTATCGTAGATGTTCATTTTCAGCGGATAGACGGCAAACTGGGACACCAGCGTGTCTCCATCAAAGCAGCCCAGTACATCGGCACGTTCCAGCACCGGGAACTTGGACTGCTTGATCTCGTCGTCCTTCCAGCCTGTGGCAGTCAGCTCTTCTTCCGTGACCTGAAAGGTGTAGCGGAGCAGTGCGTTGTACTGATCCAGATCCTTCGCTTCCAGATAACGAGTCAGATAATGGTCTGCGGCGTTCATACGAACACCCCCGTCCTTACGGGGTCAGACGGTTGGGGCCGCGGAACAGGAACTCCGCGTCCTTGATGCTCTCGCCCACCAGCAGCATGGTCAGGCGGTCGATGCCCAGACCGAAGCCGCCGTGCGGGGGGCAGCCATACTGGAAGAACTCCAGATAGAACTTGACATCCTCAGCCAGACCCTTTTCCTCAGCCTGCTTCTTCAGCACCTCATAGCGGTGCTCGCGCTGGGCACCGGTGGTGATCTCCACACCGCGCCAGATCAGGTCGTAGCCCTGAGGCACGCCGTTCTCGTCGCGCATGTGGTAGAAAGCGCGCTTCTCAGCATCGTAATCCGTGACGAAGAGGAACTCGTGGTTATAGTGCTTCTTCACCCAATCGTAGCTCAGGCGCTCGGCCTCGGTGGTCAGGTCGCCCTTCTCGGAATCGTCCACCACATAGCCGAAGTCCTCTTCCAGACCCTTGTACAGGTCAGCCAGCTTGACCACGGGGAACGGGGTCTCGGGCACGATGACTTCCTTGCCGAACAGCTCCTGGATCTGGTCGCCGTATGCATCCTTCACAGCCTGCAGGCCAGCCTTGAGCAGCTGCTCCTCCATGGCCATGACATCCTTGTAAGAGGTGATGTAGCTGAACTCCAGATCGAAGCCGGAGAACTCCGTGGCGTGCTTGTTGGTATAGCTCTTCTCGGCACGGAACACAGGGCCGGTCTCGAAAATGCGCTCAAAGCCTGCAGCCATTGCCATCTGCTTGTAGAACTGGGGGCTCTGTGCCAGATAGGCATTGCGGTCGAAGTAATCCACCTTGAACACCTCAGAGCCGCTCTCGCTGGCAGCAGCGATCAGCTTGGGGGTGTGGATCTCGATGAAGTTCTGATCCAGCAGGAACTTGCGCATGGCGTTGACCATGCAGCTCTGGGCCTTGAACATCAGCTGGTTCTCGTCGGTGCGCAGATCGACCCAGCGGTAATCAATGCGCTGGTCGATGCTGGAACGCTCCACCGCCTTTTTCTTCTTGGTGGCGGCAATGGCCTTGCGGGCAATGGGCAGTGCATCCGCAATGCTCTCCACCTCGATGGCCTCGGGGATCATCTCGATGCCGCCCATCTTGACGTAGTCGTTCTCGACCACCTTACCGGTGACAGTGATGACAGAATCAGGGGTCAGCTGATCGATGGTGCCCACCAGATCAGGATGATCCTCTTTTTCAACCGTGATCTGCAGCTTGCCGGTGATATCCTTCAGTACGATAAAGGCCATATACTTGCTGTTGCGCAGGTTTTCAATAAAGCCCTGTACCTTGACCGTATTGCCAATTTCCTTTTGTACCTCGTTGATGTAGGTGCGGTTCATGGAAATCCTCCTTCGTATTCTTGTGTACTTTTTTATTATAGCCTTTTTGTGGGAGAAATCAACCCAAAACCCCCATCTTCGTCCGCAACTTCTCCCCGCTGCAGCCCATTCGTTCACGCTTTGCGCTGTCCCTTACCCTTTTTTCTTTTCGTGCAGGGTGCCGGTGCCGCCCTCGACGACGCCGTCGTGGTCCAGCACGGCGACGATGGTGCCAAAGAAGCACTTCACGTCCATGCCGAAGCTCAGATGCTCCACATAGTAGCCGTCGAGCTTGGCCTTCTCGTCGATCTCCAGCTCATCGCGGCCGTGGATCTGTGCCCAGCCGGTCAGGCCGGGGCGGACATCGTTGGCCCCGTATTTGTCGCGCTCGGCCAGCAGGTCATACTGGTTCCACAGCGCCGGGCGCGGGCCGATGACTGCCATATCGCCCACAAAGATGTTCCAGAGCTGGGGCAGCTCGTCCAGACTGGTCTTGCGCAGGAAGTGCCCCACCCGGGTGATATACTGGTCCGGGTCCTTGAGCATGTGGGTGGGCATATCATGCGGGGTATCCATGCGCATGGTGCGGAATTTGAGGATGTTGAAATGCTGTTTGTGGATGCCCACCCGCTTCTGTTTGAACAGGATGGGGCCCGGCGAATCCACCTTGATGGCAATGCAGAGGATGAGCAGCAGCGGCGATAACACGATCATGCCGCAAAGCGACAGGATGACCGCCAGCAGCCGCTTGATGCCGTTACGATACATAGAACTTTCTCTCCCTTATTCGTTGGTGTGGATGGAACGGTTCTAGTATACCAAGCTCTCCGACATTTTTCAATTCATCGTGCAAGGTTTTCCGGAACACCCGCATCCGGAGTATGGGCAGCCCACCGCCGGGCAAACGCCGGTTTTGTTGCATTTTTCAGCCGGTTTTCCCCCTTGTTTCGGGCGACGTTCTGCCGTATCATACCACTGGAATGACGTTGTGCGTTTTTTATCATAAAGGAGGGTCCCATCATGATCCAGAGATTTTCTTTCGGGCATCCCATCCCCACCGGGAGCGTCGAGCAGGTGCTCCCCCTCTGCGGAGGCAGCGTCCCCTTTCTGACCCCGGCCGCCGAAGGCTGGACGTATCGGATGCGGGAAGACTGCGTCGTCTATGGCCTGGGCGAGATGCCCCGTGGGATGAACAAGCGCGGCTGGCATTACATCGCCAACAACACCGATGAATCGCACCACACCGAGGACAAGCTCTCGTACTATGGTGCGCACAATTTTCTGCTCATCCGGAACGGGGAGGACTGCTTCGGTCTCTTTGTGGATTTCCCCGGAAAAGTCCATTATGACATCGGCTACACCCGGCACGACACGCTGTGCTTTCACACCGAGGAGCCGGACTACGAGCTGTACGTCCTCTCCGGCGGGGACGAGAACGCGCTCTGCAAAGAGTTCCGTGCCCTCATCGGGCGCAGCTACATCCCGCCGAAGTGGGCGTTCGGTCTGGCGCAGAGCCGCTGGGGCTACAAGACCGAAGAAGATGTGCGGGAGGTCGCCCGCCAATACAAGGCAAACGGCCTGCCGCTGGATATGATCTGCATGGACATCGATTACATGCAGGGCTACGCCGATTTCACCGTCAACCGGGAGCGTTTCCCCGACCTGAAAAAGCTCTCCGATGAGCTGAAGGCGGAGGGCATCCGGCTGGTGCCCATCATCGACGCGGGGGTCCGCATCGACGATGCCGACGCGACCTGCAAAGAGGGGCTGGAAAAAGGCTACTTCTGCAAAAAGGCCGACGGCACCCCCTTCGCGGCGGCGGTCTGGCCCGGCAAAGCCTACTTTGCCGATTTCCTGCGGCCAGAGGTGCGGGAATGGTTCGGCGGGCGGTACAAGGTTCTGACCGACCTCGGCATCGAGGGCTTCTGGAACGACATGAACGAACCGTCCCTCTTCTACTCGCCGGACCGGCTCCGGGCCTTTCTGGACTCCATGGTCGCTCTGCGCGAAAAGGACAACATCGAGCAGGAGGAATTTTTCAGCCAGGTCGTGGGCGGCGCGATGGGCCTGATGAACAGCCCCGAAGACTATGCCAGCTTCTACCACGAAGTGAACGGCCAGAAGATCCGTCACGACAGGGTGCACAACCTCTACGGCGGCAGCATGACCCGCGCAGCGGGCGAAGCCTTCGCAAAACAGCACCCGGAAAAGCGGATGCTGCTGTACAGCCGTTCCAGCGTGATCGGTTCGCACCGGTACGGCGGCATCTGGCTGGGCGACAACAACGCCTCCTGGGGGCAGCTGCTGGCCAACATCCAGATGATGCCCAGTGTGCAGATGTGCGGCTTTTTGTATACCGGTGCCGACCTGTGCGGCTTCAGCTCTGACACCACGCCGGACCTTGCCCTGCGCTGGCTGGAATTCGGCCTCCTGACGCCGCTGATGCGCAACCACTCCGCCATCGGGACCCGGATGCAGGAATACTACCGCTTCCCGGAGATGCTGCCCGCCATCCGCCGGATGCTGCACCTGCGCTACGCCCTGCTGCCCTACCTGTACAGCGAATTCATGAAGGCAGCGCTTGAAAATGGTTCCTACTTCCGCCCGCTGGCCTTTGATTACCCCTCCGACCCCGACGCCCGCGAGGTGCAGGACCAGCTCCTGCTCGGCGAAGGGCTGATGGCCGCGCCCATCTACACCCAGAACGCCCATGGCCGGATGGTCTATCTGCCGGAGCCCATGAAGATGCTCCGCCTGCGCAGCGTGGACGACTACGACGAGGAAGTCCTCCCCGCCGGGCACCACTACCTGCGCTGTGCGCTGGATGAGGTGCTGCTCTTCCTCCGGCCCGGCTGCATCGTGCCGGTGGCAGCACCGGCCGACAACACCGCCCAGCTGGACGACACGCAGTTGACCCTGTGGAGCTATCTCCCGGACGGAGGCTCTGCCGCCTACCGGATGTACACCGACGACGGCTTCACCACCGACTACAACGCGCCGGAGCACTGGCGGCTCATCCGGAGCTGAGCCGTCCGCACCGGAAACGCAGCCTTTCGGCTCGATTTTATCCAAATTTTCCTTGTAATTTACGTTTTCAGGGACTATAATAAGAAATTGTGCCGCCCTCTCCGGAAGGCGGTGCTTTCTGATGACAAACAACAAATTTTCAATCCCAACCTGATGCAAGGAGGAAGCGATTCATGGCACAACTGACTCGGACGGGCGATTTGACCAGCGGCCCGCTGCTGAAAAAGATCATCCTGTTTTCCCTGCCGCTGGCAGCATCCAGCATTTTGCAGCTCCTGTTTAATGCTGCAGACGTGGTGGTCGTCGGACGGTTCGCGGGCAGCACCGCGCTGGCCGCTGTCGGCTCGAACGGTGCGCTCATCAACCTGCTGGTCAACCTGTTCGTAGGGCTTTCGCTGGGCGCGAATGTCGTCGCAGCCCGCTGCTTTGGTGCCAAAGACGAGCGCGGGGTGCAGAACACCGTTCAGACTTCTGTCACGCTGAGCCTCGTCAGCGGTGTGCTGCTGGCCTTTGTCGGCTTTTTCGCAGCACGCGGCCTGCTGGAACTGATGTCCTGCCCGGAAGACGTCATTGACCTTTCGACGCTGTATCTGAAGATCTACTTCATCGGGATGCCGATGACCATGCTGTACAACTTCAACGCCTCGCTGCTGCGCGCCGTGGGCGACACCCGCCGCCCGCTGTACTGTCTGGCTGTGTCCGGCGTCATCAATGTGGTGCTGAACCTCGTCTTCGTCATCCTGTTCCAGATGAGCGTGGCGGGCGTGGCGCTGGCCACCATCATCAGCCAGACGGTCTCTGCCCTCATGGTCACCGTCCTGCTCATGAAAGAAGAAGGCCCCCTTCACCTCGACCTACGGCATCTGGGCTTCCACAAGGGGGCACTGGTGCAGATCCTGAAGATCGGTCTGCCCGCCGGTCTGCAAAGCACCGTGTTCAGCCTTTCCAATGTCGTCATCCAGTCGGCAGTCAATTCCTTCGGCTCCACGATCGTGGCGGGCAACTCGGCCGCTGCCAACATCGAGGGCTTTATCTACACCGGCATGAACGCCTTTGCTCAGGCTGCTGTCACCTTCACCAGCCAGAACGTGGGCGCCCGCCGGTATGACAACCTCGACCGCGTCATGCGGAACTGCCTGCTCTGCGCCGTGGTGGTCGGCATCGTGCTGGGCGGTGGTGCCTACCTTGCCGGTGAGGGGCTGCTCCACTTCTATTCCACCGATGAAACGGTCGTCGCCGCCGGGCTGGCCCGGATGAAGGTCATCTGCACCAGCTACTTCCTCTGCGGCATCATGGACACGCTGGCCAGCTGCCTGCGCGGCCGGGGCTACTCCGTCCTGCCCATGATCGTCAGTCTGGTAGGCAGCTGCCTGCTCCGTCTGGTGTGGATCGCCACCATCTTCCAGCTGTTCCGCTCCACGACCACGCTGTACATCAGCTACCCCATCAGCTGGCTCCTGACCGCTTCCGTCCACCTCGCCTGCCTGCTGGTGGTGCGGCACAAAATGAACAACGCAGGGCAGCCGGCAAAGATCGCGGCTTAAACTCAAAAAAGAACAGGGCTGTTGCGTACTCCTCCAGTCACGGCATTCGCCGTGCCAGCCCCCTCTGGGAGGGGGCCTAAAAGCCTCCCTCTTAGAGGGAGGTGGCATCGCGTGAGCGATGTCGGAAGGAGTAAAGCAACAGCCCTGCTTTTTCATATCCTTTTTTCGAGCAGATACCGGTCATAGCCGCCGTACATTTCCCGGCGGGCCGCAATGGTGAAGCCGCAGGCGAGCGCGTTGTTCAAGCTGTACTGATTTTCCGGGCTGACGGTCGCCCCGATGCCCACGATGCCGGGCCGCAGAAGCGGCAGGGCAGCTTCCAGCAGCTTCCGCTGCAAGCCGTTGCCCCGCCAGTCCGGGTGGACGACGGCGCTGTCGGCATTGGCCCAGTGGTCCCACTCGGCCTGCGGGATGCCCAAAAAGGCCGCATAGTTGTGCTCGCTCTGCCCACAGTAGCGCAGGATGAAATAGGCCCCCAGCCGCTCTCCATCGAACACACCCAGGCACAGGTCGTGTGCAAGATAGGCTGTGATGTTTTCCCGCGTGTCGGGCACGAACTGCTCCGGGTGCGGCATGGCGGCCCGCACCTCATTTTGCAGCGCGTAAAACGCGGCGGCGTCCGCCGGGCCGCACCGACGCACCGCAACGGGAAGTGCGGCGGGCTGACCGCACACTTTGTTCAGCAGAAGTTTCATTTCCAAGACCCTCCAAAATAAAATCATACTTTCTTCCGGATTCCAGTAGAATTGCCGTTTGAAATCATCTCATCTTATGTTATAATGAATACAAGAAAATTTGTCCAGTAAAACTTTGGGGTTGCCGGGCAGTTTTTCGGAAAGTCCAGGCGGGAGCTTCCCGCCCGTGAACCGGAGGATACAACCTATGAAAGATTCCAGCTCTTCGTCTATCCGCCTGGGCGGGGCCGTCATCAGCGACCGCATTGTGTCGGCCCTGCTGGAGGAACTGCGCACCGGGCGCTACGCCGACGCAGACCGTCTGCCCGCAGAAGTCGATCTGGCCGCACAGCTCAGCGTCAGCCGCACGGTCATCCGCGATGCTCTGAGCGAGATGGAGCGCGCCGGTTACATCGAGCGGGTGCGCGGCATCGGCACCGTGGTCAACCGCACGGTGCTCAACCTGCGCAGCCGGTTGGACCAGAAGCTGGAATACTACCCGCTGATCCGCAGCTTTGGCAGCTACCCCCACGCCGATGGCATCCAGATCTATCCCATCCGCGCCGGGGCCGAGCTTGCCCGGGATCTTGCCATTGCACCGGGGGACGAGGTCATCTGCATCAAAAAACGCATCCTGGCCGACACCACCCCGGTCATCTACTCCATCGATTATCTGCCCCGCGCCCTCTTTGGCAGCCGGGACTACACCCGCATCGACCTGAGCGGCGGCGTGTTCGATATCCTGGAGCAGGAATGCAGCCAGCAGATCTCGTCCAACGTAGCGCACCTGAAGGCCAGCTGCGGCGACGAGTCCATCCGCGCTGCCATGCGGCTGGCACCGGGCGAGGCCATGCTGCTGCTCGACGAGATCTGTTTCAACCGGCTGTGTCATCCGGTCATGCGCTCGCTGAGTTATTACACCAACTTCTTCGATTTTTCCATTCTGCGAAAATTACTTTGACGGAGGTAAAAATCCATGCGCCATCTGATCGACCCCTTGGATCTCAGCCCGGAAGAGATCACTTCCCTGCTGGACCTGGCTGACCGCATCCGCAGCGACCCGGCTGCTTACCAGGACGTCGCGGCCCACAAAAAGCTCGCCACCCTGTTCTACGAGCCGTCCACCCGCACCCGCCTCTCCTTTGAGGCAGCCATGCTGAACCTGGGCGGCCATGTGCTGGGTTTTCCGAGTGAGAACGTTTCCAGCGCCTCCAAGGGCGAAAGCGTTGCCGACACTATCCGCGTGGTCTCCTGCTACGCCGACATCGTGGCCATGCGCCACCCGAAAGAAGGTGCGCCCCTGCGCGCCAGCCGCTATTCCCGCATCCCGGTCATCAACGCGGGCGACGGCGGCCACCAGCACCCCACCCAGACCATGACCGACCTGATGACCATCCGCACCCGGATGGGCCGTCTGGACGATCTGACCATTGGCCTGTGCGGCGATCTGAAGTTCGGCCGCACCGTCCACTCCCTCATCAAGACCATGGCCCGCTGCAAAAACATCCGCTTCGTGCTCATCAGCCCGGAAGAGCTGCGTGTGCCCGACTATATCATCAAGGATGTGCTGGAAGCCAACGGCATCGCCTACCGCGAGACCCGCAGCCTGGAGGACTCCATGCCGGAGCTCGACATCCTCTATATGACTCGTGTGCAGAAGGAGCGCTTCTTCAACGAGGAAGACTACGTCCGCCTGAAAAACAGTTACATCCTGACCAGCGACAAGATGGCGCTGGCCAAGGAACACATGGCCGTGCTGCATCCCCTGCCCCGCGTGAATGAGATTGCACTGGACGTGGACGACGACCCCCGCGCCGCTTACTTTGAACAGGTGCAGAACGGCGTCTACGTCCGCATGGCGCTCATCATGACGCTGCTGGGTCTGGCCGACCCCAAAACCAAGGAGGAACATTGAAATGCTGAACATTGATGAGATTCAGAATGGCATCGTGATCGACCACATCAAGGCAGGCACCGCCATGGGCCTGATGGATCTGCTGGGCATCAAGGGCAACCGCACCGCCAATGTGGCGCTGATCCAGAATGCCCGCTCCCACAAGGCCGAATGCGGCCGCAAAGACATCATCAAGGTGGAGGGCGATGCTTCCTGGCTGAACCTGGACGTCCTGGCTTACCTGGACCCCAACATCAGCGTGACCATCATCCAGGATGGCAAGGCGGTCAAGAAGGAGAAGCCCCAGCCCCCCAAGCGTCTGGTCAACATCGTGCGGTGCAAAAACCCGCGCTGCATCACCAATCTCGAGGCAAACTGTGAGCACATATTCAGAATGTCCTCGTCAAAGAAATACAGATGCATCTACTGCAATCAGGAGATAATCACAAGGCAATAATTGTCAAAGGATAAACATTCAACCGTTTGTAGTAGGGAATTTCAACAATTTCCCCATTATATAAAAAACGCAGTCCCCACAAAACGGGAACTGCGTTTTTCACGTCCGTATTATATGATGGCTGCTTTCACGAAGCCTCAGGACTTAGTCTTAATTTTTCTTAACTCCCAGTGTCACCTGCTCGCCGTTGATATCCCATTCCTTGGTATATCCGTCAAGCTCGCCTGTCACAACCTTGGTAGCAAGGATTTCGGTGGTAATCTGGTCAGCCTTCGCATCGAGAAGTGCCTTAATCTTGTCGCTTCCGTCTGCGTAGATTGTGATGGTATCCATTACCTCGAAGCCTGCTTCCTTTCTCATGGTCTGAATCTTGCTCACAATCTCACGGAGGAAGCCTTCCTCGATGAGCTCAGGTGTGAGGTTGGTGTCGAGAACTACCGTGACACCGCTCCATGAGTCTGATACATAGCCCTCTGTCTGTGCTATCTCGATAAGGAGGTCATCCTTGGTAAGCTCTACCTTCTGACCATCAAAGTCAAACTCAAGAGCACCCTTCTCATTGAGTGTATCCATCGCTGCGTTGCCGTCGATGCTCTTTAATGCACCCTGAATCTTTCCAAGAAGCTTGCCATACTTAGGACCTACAGTCTTGAGCTGCGGCTTGAAGCTGTAGGAGCTGTATGCTCTTACATCATCCGTGAACTCTACACTCTTAACATTTAACTCATCCTCGATAATCTCAACAAAGAACTCTGTGAGTGTCCAAGGAGCCTT
>OHFY01000664.1_pt1 | contig 14017 bp, 7 predicted proteins | sample 1567681 | NCBI WGS metagenome assembly OHFY01 (sample SAMEA3879512, study PRJEB24766) | human gut metagenome | biome: human-associated habitat; feature: feces | place: USA | collected 1985/1987 | reverse complement strand
GGCGATAACCGTACCAGCTCCGATGCTGCGTACCGGTGTGCCGGTCGGTGCTGCGTAATCAACCCCATGATGCGCCCGGTATCGTTTGAGGATCGGGTGGAAACGGGCGTTCGTAAAACGGGATGTGATCCGGAAAAAGTCCAGCGGTGCTTTCAGGAACGCCTTGCGAAGGCTGTTCCCTTCCTCATCAAAGTATTCGAAGATACTGTCTTGGGTGAAAGGAATCGCCACGAAATCCTTGCCTTGATGCGTAAAGATCGCCCCCTCGATAGAGGCGATGCTCAAGGCGGTGGTATCGTCGATGTAAGCCTCATTGTATAGAACCTTGAAGGAGTCTCCATCCTTGATATCGAAGAAATCGATTTGCCAAGCGTACACGTCCGATATCTTGATCGCCAGATACGGATCACCTCCGTTGGCCTTGATCACGTTCCATAGGGAAGAGTTTAATACTCCTTCCGTATATTTTTTCTTGAGGGTGATCGGCTTATTAAATTCATAGGCGTTGATCGTATCTCCGGTCAAGTCGATTACGGCATAATCGGTCAGCGACTTGGCGAAGGCGATATATCGGATCGTCTCTAAGGAATCTACCGTGGAAAATGTGTAATAATGCATGCCGGCTCGCAGTTTCGTCGGATCGAGGACATGGGTGGATGCCCTGCTGATACTGTCTGCTTTCAAGGCCGAGAAGCCCAGCCCAGAGAAGATGGAGGCGGGATTATCCCCGTTTTTCATCAAATACTCTTTTACGTCCAAGGAATCGATACAGATGCCGTATTGATACAGATGTTGTGAGCTATCCACCCACTGCGTATCCATGTCTGCGTCTTCCGTGGGCTGTTGGGGCTGTTTGCAGGAGAAACAACTCATCAACATGGCTAATACGATACATATAGGTAGTTTCTTGTCCATTTGTCTTCGTTTGTTCATCAAAAATTATTCAACCGGATACAAACTTACGGAAAATAATAGAAATAGCGAAACCTATTTAGCGTAAAGCTTTGTACCTTTGCGGACTCGTAAAAAAGGTGTTTAGGTAGAAAGCAGATCAATGGACATGTATAGACTATTCCGTGCCCCGAGAGGGCTGAGAGGCAAATTATTTAAATTAACAGGGCCTATCTTTCTGGAAACCTTGCTGATGTTGACTTTAGGCGTGGTGGATACGCTTATGTTGAGCCATCATTCCGATAATGCGGTGGCAGCGGTAGGTCTGACCACACAGCCGAAATTCCTGGGGCTGGCACTGTTCATCGCAGCGAATGTAGCAATCTCCGCCCTGGTGGCGAGACGTTTTGGAGAGAAGAGGCAGCAGGCGGCCAACGAGATTCTGGTGATGACGATCTGTTTTTGCATTGTGGCAGCGGTGATCATCAGTGCTCTGACGGTGGGCTTCGCGGATCAGATCATTGAATTCTGCGGATCGAGTGAGGACACGCATGCCATGGCGGCGAGATACTACCGGATCATCATGGGTGGCATGATCTTCAACGTATTGTCCATGGGAATCAATGCGGCACAGCGCGGCGCGGGCAATACGATGATCGCTCTTAGGACGAATCTGATCTCCAATCTGGTGAATATCTGCGGCAACTACCTATTGATCAACGGGCATTTCGGATTTCCGGCACTGGGGATCACCGGAGCCGCCATTGCCACGGTATTCGGTACGATAGTGGCATGCGTGATGAGCATCATCTCGATCTGCCCGAAAGACGGATTTATCAGTATTCCGTACATGATCGAGCATCACATCAGACTGCGGCTGGAACCGCTGCTGGAGATCATCAAAGTCGGCTATTCCGTGTTTATTGAGCAGGTATTGATGCGTATATTCCAATTATAATAGAAGTCAGAGGACAATCTTTTTTGCGTCTCTGTCATCATTTGACAAGTTAGTCTAAAAACGGCACTTTTGCCAAGCCGTCAGGCTGCTTTTTTCAAATGAAGCGCGCCTGCGGTGCATGAAAAATGAAGTATGGCTTCGCCATATGAAGTTTGACGGCATTACGCCGAAAGTCTGTCATGCGCTTCACTTCATACGAGCGTCAGCGAGTACTTCACGGCAGCGAAACTGCCGTTTCATGTTTGCGATGCAAACGCTTCATTCAAATCAATTTACAGTCAATCCGCAAAATCCCCCGCACGGCAAATTTCCGCGCGGGGGACATTTTTTATTTTCCGCTTTCGCCGTAGTTTGAGAGCACGCGGGCGGACGGGTCGTTGACATCGCAGCCCTCCCATGACTTGTTGGGCATCCAGAAATCGGCTATCATCTCGGACTGACCGGGATAGTACTTTTCAAATATCTCGCGGTAGAGCAGGGATTCTTTCGTGAACGGCTTTGCGTGGGTGTATTTTTCGCACTTCTCCTTGAATTCCTCTTCGGTGTAGAGCCCCTCGGCGTATTCCTTGAGGTAGTCGACCATCGAGTGGCCGACTGCGTCGGAGAACGCTGCCTTTTCGCGGAAGAGTATATCGTGGGGCAGATAATCGCCCTCGAACGCGTGGCGGAGCAGATATTTGCCCTTGCCGTAGGTGTTCATTTTCTTCGCGGGGTCGACGGACATGACATATTTTACAAAGTCGAGATCGCCGAACGGCACGCGCGCTTCAAGCGAGTTTACGGAGATGCAGCGATCGGCGCGCAGAACGTCGTACATGTGCAGCTCTCTTATTCTCTTCTGCGACTCCTTCTGGAACTCCTCCGCGCTCGGCGCAAAGTCGGTGTATTTGTAGCCGAACAGCTCGTCGGAGATTTCGCCCGTCAGAAGAACTCTGATATCCGTGTTCTCGTGTATCCATTTGCACAGCAGATACATGCCCATGCTCGCGCGGATAGTTGTGATATCAAATGTGCCGAGCATACGGATGACACCCTCGAGCGAGTCTATGACCTGTTCTTTTGTCATGATGACCTCGGTGTGGTCGCTGCCGATGTAGTCGGCGACTTCCTTTGCGTATTTGAGGTCGATAGCGTCCTCACTCATGCCTATTGCAAAGGTGCGTATTGGCTTTTTGCTCTGCCTCGCCGCTATGGCGCAGACGAGGGAGGAGTCGAGTCCGCCGGAGAGCAGGAAGCCGACCTTGGCGTCCGCAACGAGCCTTTTGTCAACGCCCGCTATGAGCTTTTCGCGGATGTTTTTGCAAACCGTCTCGAGGTCGTCATGGCAGACCTCGTCGACCGCCGCTATGTCGCAGTACTGGACAAACTCGCCGTCTTTATAGTAGTGTCCGGGCGGGAAGGGCATAACATGCCTGCACATTCCGACGAGGTTCTTCGCCTCGCTCGCGAACATGATAACACCTTTTTTGTCATAGCCGTAGTAGAGCGGGCGAATGCCTATCGGGTCTCTTGCGGCGATATATTTTTTCTCTTCGCCGTCATAGATAATCAGCGCAAACTCGGCGTCGAGCATCCTGAACATATCCACGCCGTATTCGCGGTAGAGCGGGAGAAGTATCTCGCAGTCGGAGCCGCTTTTGAATGTGTATTTCTTTGCAAGCTCCTCTTTTATCTTCTCGTAGCCGTATATCTCGCCGTTGCAGACGACATAGCTGCCGTCCAATTCAAACGGCTGCATTCCGTCGGGAGTCAGCCCCATTATCGCAAGGCGGTGGAAGCCGAGCAGACCTTTGCCGGTGTCTATTATCCGGCTGTCGTTCGGTCCTCTTGAAACGGTCTTTTTGAATCCTTCCTCAAAATCGGAAAAAGCGGCACAGCAGTCGCAGTAACCCATTATCGAACACATAGTAATCTTTCCTTTCGGTTAGTTTCAGCATTCGATAGGGCAAGTGCCAACTCGCTGTGCCACCTATCTTTGTTCTCTTTTCGGCTTCGAAGAAAGCCTCGCCGCTGTAACGGTCGGCGTGTCCGGCGCACCTACTCGGTAGTCCTTTCGGCTTGCAGCTCGTCGGGGGTTATTCGCGCGGAGCTTACTGCATGGCTCTCACCGTCCCATGCTCGCTTTGAGCGGTATTCCGCGTTACTTCTCCCGACTCGGGCGCTTTTGTTATTGTAAAAAGGGTTGTGGATTTTTATTTTACGCTGAAGAGCAGGTCGCTGTAGGTCGGGAACGGCCAGAACTCCTTGGCGGTTATCGTCTCAGCCTCGTCGCAGACGGCGCGCAGGGCGTCCATCTTGCCGAGGATAACGTCTCTGATATCATTCGCCGCTTCGGTGACATCCTCGATAGCCTGGAACTTTGCTATCTCGCTGTCAAGGTCTGCGGTCGCGTCGGCTATTTCATCGGACAGCTCGGAGAGCTTCGCGATGGTTGCGGTCTCGTATTTGCAGGGGAGACCTGCGACTGCCGCTTTCTTCGCGGCGAGGGTTTCTGCAAGCGACTTCGTGTAGCCCTCGACTGCGGGGAGAATCTCTTTTCTCGCCATGTCGACCATGGTCAGAGCTTCTATATTGACGGTCTTTGAGTAGTTTTCAAGAAGTATCTCATAGCGGCTGTGAAGCTCTGCGGGTGAGAATATCTTGTGAGCGGTGAGCATCTTCACGTTCTTGTCGGCAATCATCGCGGGCATAGCGTCCGGAGTGGTGCGGAGATTCAGCAGTCCGCGTTCCTCGGTAGCTTCCTTTATCCACGCGTCGTCATAGCCGTTGCCGTTGAAGATAATTCTCTTGTGGTCTTTTATGGTCTTCTTTATCATGTCGTGCAGAGCGGTCTCGAAGTCATCGACATTTTCGAGGCGGTCCGCATATATCTTGAGCGACTCCGCAACAGCGGCGTTGAGCATGATGTTCGCGCAGGCGATGCTGTTCGACGAGCCGAGCATACGGAACTCAAACTTGTTGCCGGTGAACGCAAAGGGCGATGTGCGGTTGCGGTCGGTGGTGTCGCGGGTGAACTTCGGCAGAACATGAACGCCGAGCTTCATTGTTGTCTTTTCGCTGCCGCTGTAGGGCGCGTCGTTCTCTATAGCGTCGAGAACTGCGGTCAGCTCGTCGCCGAGGAACATAGAGACAACTGCGGGCGGAGCTTCGTTCGCGCCGAGTCTGTGGTCGTTGCCTGCGGTCGCGACGGAGACGCGGAGCAGATCCTGATAGTCGTCAACGGCTTTGATGACCGCGCAGAGGAACAGCAGGAACTGTGCGTTCTCATAGGGGGTCTCGCCGGGGGTGAGGAGGTTGACTCCGGTATCCGTAGCCATGGACCAGTTGTTGTGCTTGCCCGAACCGTTGACTCCGGCGAACGGCTTCTCGTGGAGCAGGCAGACAAGTCCGTGCTTCGCGGCGACTTTCTGCATGATCTCCATAGTCAGCTGGTTGTGGTCGGTGGCGATGTTCGTTGTGGTGTATATGGGTGCGAGCTCATGCTGAGACGGTGCGACTTCGTTGTGCTCGGTCTTTGCAAGAACGCCGAGCTTCCAGAGCTCTTCGTTGAGGTCTGCCATGTAAGCGGCGACTCTCGGTTTGATAACTCCGAAATAGTGGTCGTCCATCTCCTGACCCTTGGGCGCCTTTGCGCCGAAAAGAGTGCGTCCGCAGAAGACGAGGTCTTTGCGCTGCTCATAGAGAGCCTTGCCAACAAGAAAGTATTCCTGCTCGGGGCCGACGGAGGTGCGCACGCACTTTACATCGGTGTTGCCGAAGAGTCTGAGAATACGAAGAGCCTGCTTGTTGAGAGCCTGCATGGAACGGAGCAGAGGCGTTTTCTTGTCGAGTGCCTCGCCGCCGTAAGAGCAGAACGCCGTGGGGATGCAGAGGGTCTTGTCTTTTATAAATGCGTAGGAAGTGGGATCCCACGCGGTGTAGCCGCGGGCTTCAAAGGTTGCTCTGAGTCCGCCCGACGGGAAGGACGATGCGTCCGGCTCGCCTTTTATCAGTTCCTTGCCCGAGAACTCCATGATAACGCGTCCGTCGGATGCGGGGGTTATGAAGCTGTCATGCTTCTCGGCGGTGATGCCGGTCAGGGGCTGGAACCAGTGGGTGAAATGGGTCGCGCCATGCTCAACGGCCCAGTCCTTCATAGCGGCGGCAACTGCGTTGGCGACGTCATTATTGAGACTTGCTCCTTCGTCAATAGTCTTCTTGAGAGACTGGTAAACATCGGCGGAAAGCATTGCTTTCATCACTCTGTCGTCAAAAACGAGACTTCCGAAATAATCAGATACTGTGCTCATAAGTTAGCGCTCCTTTTTCATATTTTAAGGCGAAAAATAAAAAATGGCGTCAATGAACCCGTTCGGTTCAAAGACGCCATTGCCTTTATGCGCTGAATTATACGCGCAGCAAAATCGTTTGTCAAGGCGTTTTCGGACAATTCTTTATTTTTGTGCAAATAGCCGCAATCGAAGCTTTTTGAAGAGCGATTTTATGAGCAAGATGTAACCGCTTTTCTGAGAAAATGCGGCGGAGTTGAACTCGCGCCGGAAAAATTTTTTCGACGGCGCTCTTTTCTCTCAGCCGTTTCGGAAAATAAAGTGCGATACATATAAATTACGCGATTGACACGGGTCTTTTAATATGATAAAATACGCCTCAAATGAGCAAAGGCGTTCATTCCCCCGGGGACAGTACCCCCATCGGCGGACGCCTTTGCTTTTTGCTTTTTCGGAATCGAGTGTCCCACATCTCATCGGGTTTTGCGGGCAGTTGACCGCGTTGTCATATTTTTCGGTTCCAAAGCACTCGCTTTTAGTACAGAATACCGTAGAAGTCGGCAGGGAAGGTGTGTTATAATATGATATAATGAAAGTACGTGTGAAACCTTAACCGGAGAAGTATATAAAAAAGAAAAGGATAAAATACGGAGGGATATTAATGACAAAGTACATCTTTGTGACCGGAGGCGTCGTATCCGGCCTCGGAAAGGGGATAACTGCGGCGTCACTCGGACGAATACTCAAAGCGCGCGGACTCAAGGTAGCGGCGCAGAAGCTCGATCCTTATATCAACGTTGACCCGGGCACCATGAGCCCCTATCAGCACGGCGAAGTTTACGTCACGGAAGACGGCGCGGAGACCGATCTCGACCTCGGCCACTACGAGCGCTTCATCGACGAGGATCTTAACAAATACTCGAATCTCACCACCGGTAAAGTATACTGGAACGTGCTCAACAAAGAGCGCCGCGGCGAGTATCTCGGCTCGACCGTTCAGGTCATACCCCATATAACAAATGAAATAAAGGATTTCGTATACCGTGTCGGCAAGAAAACCGATGCTGACGTGGTCATCACTGAGATCGGCGGCACTATAGGTGACATTGAATCCCAGCCTTTCCTCGAAGCTGTAAGACAGATATCTCTTGAGGTGGGGCGTGAGAACAGCCTCTTTATCCATGTCACTCTGGTGCCGTTTTTGCGTGGATCGGACGAGCATAAGTCCAAACCCACCCAGCACTCGGTCAAGGAGCTGCAGGGCATGGGCATCAACCCGAACATAATCGTCCTGCGCTGTGACGAGCCGCTTGAGGAGGCTATCTTCAAGAAGATATCGCTCTTCTGCAACGTCAAGCCCGACTGCGTTATCGAGAACATCACCCTGCCTTATCTCTACGAAGCTCCGCTGATGCTCGAGAAGTCGAACTTCTCGTCCGTCGTCTGCCGCGAGCTGAATATAGACGCTCCCGAACCGGATCTCGACGAGTGGACGGAGCTTGTCCACCGCATCAAGAACCGCGAAAAGGAAGTCAAGATAGGTCTTGTCGGCAAATATGTCCAGCTCCATGACGCGTATCTGTCCGTTGCCGAGGCGCTTCGCCACGCGGGCTACACTCTCAACACCCATATCCGCATCGACTGGATCGATTCCGAGAATCTGACCGAGGCGAACTACGAGCAGGAGCTCTCGCACCTCGACGGAATAATCGTCCCCGGCGGCTTCGGCGGCAGAGGAATCGAGGGAATGATCCTCGCGGCGAAATATGCCAGAGAGAACAATGTTCCCTATTTCGGAATCTGCCTCGGAATGCAGATTGCGGTTATCGAATACGCGCGCGATGTCGCGGGTATAAAAGACGCCCACTCGGGCGAGTTCGATGAGCTCTGCAAGAACAAGGTCATTGACTTTATGCCCGGTCAGAGCGATAATATAGACAAGGGCGGCACACTGCGCCTTGGCGCATATCCCTGCGTTATCAAGCCCGGCACAACAATGGAGCGCTGCTACGGAAAGTCCGAAATTTCCGAGCGCCACCGCCACCGCTACGAGTTCAACAACGATTATCGCGATATACTTACCCAGAACGGACTCACCCTCTCGGGCCTTTCGCCCGACGGCAGACTCGTTGAAACGGTCGAAATTTCCGACCGCCCGTTCTATGTCGGAGTGCAGTATCACCCCGAGTTCAAGTCCCGTCCCAACAAGGCTCACCCGCTGTTCAAAGGCTTTATAGCCGCAGCGCTTGAAAAATCTGAGATCGGAGAATAAATACCTATGGCAAACTTGCATGAAGAGTGCGGCGTTTTCGGAGTCTATTCACCCAAGCCCGGTCCCGTGGCGGATCTCGCCTACTACGGTCTCTATGCCCTGCAGCACAGAGGGCAGGAGAGCTGCGGCATAGTCGTCAACGACGATGGAGTGTTCGCTTCGCGCAAGGATATCGGACTTGTCAACGAAGTCTTCTCGCGCGACGACCTGATGAAGTTCCCGCAGGGCAGGATGGCTGTCGCCCACGCGCGCTACGGCACGACCGGCGGCAACAGCAGAGCGAACTGCCAGCCCATCGAGGTCAACCATCAGAAGGGCAAGATGGCTCTTGCCCACAACGGAAACCTCAGCAACGCCTATGAACTGCGCAGCGAGCTTGAGCTCGGCGGCGCTATCTTCCACACGACGAGCGACACCGAGATAATCGCCTATATCGTCACGCAGGCGCGCCTCAACAGTCCTTCGATAGAAAATGCGCTGAGCAGCGCGATGAACAGGCTCGAGGGCGCGTATTCCCTCGTGCTCATGTCAGCCGCAAAGCTGCTCGCGGCGCGCGACCCTTACGGGTTCCGCCCGCTGTGCTACGGCAAGACGCTCGACGGCACATATGTCGTCGCGTCCGAGAGCTGTGCGCTCTCCGCGGTCGGCGCAAAATTCGAGCGCGATATACTCCCCGGCGAGATACTCGTCTTTGACGAAAACGGCGTGCGCTCGAACAGGGATCACTGCGGCGAAAAGCCGAGGCGCTCATGCATTTTTGAGTATATCTATTTTGCAAGACCGGACTCCGTCATTGACGGTGTATCCGTCCACGCGGCGCGCAAAAATGCCGGCGCGATACTTTCAAAGACCCATCCGGTTGAAGCCGATGTTGTTATGGGCGTCCCGGATTCGGGAATCGACGCCGCTTTGGGCTATGCCGAGGCGTCGGGAATACCCTACGGAATGGGCTTCATAAAAAACAAATATATCGGCAGAACTTTCATCTCGCCCGGTCAGGACAAGAGAATCGATCAGGTGAGAATAAAGCTCAGCGCGATAAGCGAATCCGTAAAGGATAAGAGAATAGTGCTCATCGACGACTCGATAGTGCGCGGCACGACGAGCCGCCAGATAGTCAATCTCCTGCGCGAAGCGGGGGCAAAAGAGGTGCATATGCGCATCTCCTCGCCGCCGTTCATGCATCCGTGCTACTACGGCACTGATGTTGACTCGCGCGAAAATCTTATCGCCTGCCACCACTCGGTGGAGGAGATTGCCGACATAATCGGCGCGGATTCCCTCGGATATCTGCCGGAGTCGGAGCTTAAAAATCTGATAGGCAGCGAGAACTTCTGCAGCGCGTGCTTCAACGGAGTCTATCCGACCCCTATCCCGGATGTTATCACCAAAGACCGCTTTGAGGGGAAACTCTCCGAGCGGAGCAAATAAATAAAAATACGAAAAGCGAAAGGAAACTGCGGTATGGAAAAGTTGTATGAAGGCAAGAGCAAGGTCGTTTACAGTTCGGAGGAGCCCGGTACCTGCATCATCAAGTACAAGGACACCGCCACTGCCGGCAACGGCGTCAAGAAAGAGGATCTGCCCGGAAAAGGAAAACTCAACGCGGCAATCTCCAACATCATCTTTGATTACCTCATGAAGAACGGAGTCAAGACCCATCTTCTCAAGGTCATCGACGAAACCACCGTCCTCGCGAAGAAGGCTGAGATCGTTATGGTTGAGGTCATAGTCAGAAACATCGCAGCAGGAAGCTTTTCAAAGAAATACGGCGTGCCGGAGGGTTCACCCCTGAAGAACACGGTCGTTGAGTTCAGCTACAAGAGCGACGAGCTCGGCGATCCGATGATAAACGACAGCCAGATAACCGCCATCGGTCTCGCCACGCAGGAGGAGCTCGACGAGCTCAGAGCCATGTCCAAGCGCATAAACGAGCTGATGACCGAGCTGTTCGCAAAGGGCGGCGTGCGCCTTGTCGACTTCAAGCTCGAGTTCGGCCGCACCGACGAGGGACTTGTCCTGTGCGATGAGATATCCCCCGATTCCTGCCGCCTCTGGGATATGGAGACAAACAAAAAGCTCGATAAGGACAGATTCCGCCGCGACCTCGGCGATGTTCTCGGCGGCTACAGAGATGTGCTCGAAAGACTTAAAAGCTCTATCTGATAAATCAAGGAGTGTATTTTTAAATGAGACTCATAGACCGCAAGATCGTCCTTGAGGACGGCAGCGAGTACTACGGATACGGCTTCGGCAGCTATGCCGACAGGGTGTGCGAGATAGTTTTCAACACCTCGATGGTCGGCTATCAGGAAATAGTCTCCGACCCGTCGTATACCGATCAGATGGTCGTTATGACATATCCGCTCATAGGCAACTACGGCATAACCGACGACGATTTCGAGTGCAAAAACCTGAGCATCGGCGGCCTTATCGTGTATGACTACAACGATATGCCCTCGAACTTCAGATACACAAAGACGCTCTCGGAGCTGCTCGAAGAGAACGGTATCCCCGGCATCTCCGGCGTTGACACGAGAAAGCTCACCCGCAGCATACGCGACTTGGGCTCGCGCCGCGTGCTCATAACCTCGCCCGATATCCCGGCTGAGGTCGCGGTGGAGATAATCAAAAATACCCCCGTCGCCCACGATGCGGTCAGCCGCGTCAGCTGCAAAAAGCGCTGGTATTCGCGCACCTCGAACCCGCAGTTCAACGTCGTAGCCATAGACTGCGGCATGAAACTCAATATCGTGCGCAGCCTCAACAAGTTCGGCTGCAACGTCGTTGTCGTGCCCTATGACACGCCGGCGGATGAAATTGAGTTCATGAAGCCCGACGGAGTGTTCCTCTCAAACGGTCCCGGCGACCCCGAGGATGTGACTCCCGTCATAAACACGGTCAGGGCGCTTCGCGGCAAATATCCGATTTTCGGCATCTGCCTCGGACATCAGATGATATCCCTCGCCTACGGCGCAAAGACATATAAGCTCAAGTTCGGCCACCGCGGCGGAAACCACCCGGTCATGAACCTCGACACCAACAAGATAGAGATAACCTCGCAGAACCACAGCTACGCCGTTGACCCGAAAACGGTCGAGGGCACCGACCTCGAAGTGACGCACATAAATCTTCTCGACAACACCGTCGAGGGAGTCAGATGCAGGAAAGACCTTGTGTTCAGCGTGCAGTATCACCCCGAGAGCGCGCCCGGTCCGCAGGACAGCAGCTATCTGTTCGGTCAGTTTATCGACTATATGAAGGAGGCGAAGGAGCGTGCCTAAGAGAACTGATATAAAAAAGGTGCTCGTTATCGGCTCGGGTCCTATCGTTATAGGTCAGGCTGCAGAGTTTGACTATGCAGGCACACAGGCTTGCCGTGCGCTTAAAGAAGAAGGACTTGAGGTTATTCTCGTAAACTCAAACCCTGCTACAATTATGACTGATAACGCAATGGCTGATAAAATCTATATTGAGCCGTTGACGCTTGAAACAGTTAAGAGAATCATCAAAAAGGAACGCCCTGACAGCCTTCTTTCAACCCTCGGCGGTCAGACGGGTCTTACCCTTTCAATGCAGCTTGCAAAAGAGGGCTTCCTTGATAAATACAATGTTCAGCTTCTCGGTGCAAACCCCGAAACAATTGACAAGGCAGAGGACAGACAGCTTTTTAAGGACACAATGATTGAAATCGGTCAGCCTGTTATTCCGTCACTTGTTGTTACAGATGTTGAATCAGCTGTTAAGTTTGCCGATGAAATTGGTTATCCTGTAATTATCCGTCCTGCATTCACACTCGGCGGTACAGGCGGCGGTATTGTCGATAACGAGGAAGAGCTTCGTGAAATCACATCAAACGGTCTTGAACTTTCTCCTATCACACAGGTGCTTGTTGAAAAATGTATCTCAGGTTGGAAGGAAATCGAGTTCGAGGTTATGCGTGACAGCGACGGAAATGTTATTACTGTCTGCTCAATGGAAAACTTCGATCCTGTAGGCGTTCACACAGGCGACTCAATCGTTATCGCTCCTACGGTAACACTTGCCGACAAGGAATATCAGATGCTCAGAAGTGCGGCTCTCAACATTATCTCTGCACTTAAGGTAGAGGGCGGTTGTAACTGCCAGTTTGCACTCAACCCCGAAACATTTGAATATGCGGTTATCGAGGTTAATCCCCGTGTATCCCGTTCATCGGCACTTGCGTCAAAGGCAACAGGTTATCCTATTGCAAAGGTTGCCGCTAAAATTGCTATCGGTTACACACTTAATGAAATCAAAAATGCCGTTACAGGTACAACATACGCTTGCTTTGAGCCGGCGCTTGACTATGTTGTTGTAAAATTCCCGAAATGGCCTTTCGATAAATTTGTATATGCAAAGAGAACACTCGGTACTCAGATGAAGGCAACAGGCGAGGTTATGGCTATTGCTCCGACATTTGAGCAGGCTATTATGAAAGCCGTAAGAGGTGCCGAGATTTCTCACGATACTCTCAACGACAAGGAATTTGCAGAGCTTTCAAACGCATCGGTTTATGACAGACTCAGCGTTTGCGATGACAGAAGAATCTTCTGCGTATATGAGGCTCTCAAGAGAGGCATTACAGTAGAACAGATTCACAACATCACTCTCATTGACGAGTGGTTCCTTGAAAAGCTCAAAAATCTTATTGCCGTTGAAAACGAACTCAAGAACGGCGAGCTTACGGAGGATCTCTATGTTCGTGCCAAGAACAAGGGATTTCTTGACAGAACAATTGAAAAAATCACAGGCAGGAAGGTTGAAAATCCACTTGTTCCTGTTTATAAAATGGTTGATACCTGCGCCGCAGAATTTGAGGCTGAAACTCCTTACTTCTATTCAACATTTGATAAGGAAAATGAAGCTGAGGAATTCATCAGGGAGCAGAAGAGCGATAAGAAAACAGTTATCGTATTCGGTTCGGGTCCTATCAGAATCGGTCAGGGTATCGAATTTGACTATGCGTCTGTTCACTGCGTATGGGCGCTCAAAAAGGCAGGCTACGATGTTGTTATCGTAAACAACAACCCTGAAACAGTATCAACAGACTTTGACACAGCCGACAGACTTTATTTTGAACCGCTCACAACCGAAGATGTTATGGGCATAATAAAGACAGAGAATCCGTTCGGTGTAGTTGTTGCATTCGGCGGACAGACAGCAATTAAGCTTACAAAGTTCCTCAGCGACAACGGTGTAAATATTCTCGGCACATCATACGATGCCATTGATATGGCAGAGGACAGAGAGCGTTTTGACGAGCTTCTTGAAAAGTATCACATCAAGCGTCCCCGTGGCGTAACGGTTATGACAACAGACGAGGCTCTCGATGTTGCAGACAAAATCGGTTATCCTGTTCTTCTCCGTCCGTCATATGTTCTCGGCGGTCAGAATATGATTATTGCATTCAACGAAGATGATGTCAAAGAGTATATGGCAATCATTCTTGCACAGAATATTGAAAATCCGATTCTTATTGATAAGTACCTTCAGGGTACAGAGCTTGAAGTTGACGCCATTTGTGACGGTGAAGATATTCTTATTCCGGGTATTATGGAGCATATCGAGCGTGCCGGTGTTCATTCGGGCGACTCAATTGCGGTT
>OHFY01000651.1_pt1 | contig 14259 bp, 9 predicted proteins | sample 1567681 | NCBI WGS metagenome assembly OHFY01 (sample SAMEA3879512, study PRJEB24766) | human gut metagenome | biome: human-associated habitat; feature: feces | place: USA | collected 1985/1987 | reverse complement strand
ATTAGAGTTACTTTAGACAATAAACCGCCACAAGCCAAAGCAATCCCAATCGTACATCGTAAATCGTCTAATAGTAAATCCTCTTATTGGTGTTGTTCTCTCAACAAGTCATTCACCGTCTTTACCGGATTGAATGTAGTCAGAGGCACTTCTACAAATACTGTGTTCCAATCACTCATGGCCCCGTTCCACAAACCGGGAAGTTCAAGCGCTTTCAGGTCCTTGCCGTTCTTGGACTTATAAGAGATGAAGCCTGTCGCTTTATCCACATACTTCACAAGATTGAACTTATGTCCTTTATAGTCACGTACAGCGCAAACCAAATCCACCGGATTGAAATGGGTACCCTTTTCAAACATTTCCTTCTTTTCCGGGTCGTCCATATCAATCTGCGAACTTTCCAGAATCTGCAGAGAGATAGTACCGTCACTGTTGTATGCCAGGAACGGACCTCCGCCCGGTTCGCCTACGTTCTTCACCATACCGCAAACACGCATCGGACGGTTCAGCTTCTCTTTCAGATATATAACCAACTCGGCATCTTCCAGATTCTTTGTCTCCGGATTCTTGCAATAGAGTTGTTTCTGCAGGAATTGCAGAACTTCAAGAATTTGCTCGTGTGTATACTTCCCGCTGTCAAGCAACTGCAGATAAGCAAACGCTCTCTGCTGTAACGCTACCAGCACACCGGCAATCAGTTTCTTATATAATACGGTGTCACCTTTCAGCTTGTCGGGTACCACATTGTCTATATTCTTTATGAAGATAATATCCGCATCAAGGTCATTCAAGTTTTCAATCAAGGCGCCATGACCGCCGGGACGGAACAACAATTTGCCATTGTCGCGGAAGGGTTTGTTTTCCATATCGGCGGCAATGGTATCGGTGCTCGGCTTCTGTTCCGAAAAAGAGATGTTATAATCCACCCCATACTTCTTTGCATAAGCGGCAGCCTTTTCGTCTACCAAAGCCTTGAACAAGGCACGATGTTCGGGCGAAACCGTGAAATGCACATTCACCTTACCGTTCTTATTGGCAGCATACAATGCTCCTTCTACCAAGTGCTCCAGCGGCGTGCGGCTACCGTCTTCATACTTATGGAACTTAAGCAATCCTTTGGGCAGAGCACCATAGTTCAGTCCGGCCCCTTCGAGTAAGGCAGCAACAACCGCCTTGTAGTTTCCAGCGGCAACCAAAGTCGGTATATCCTTTCCGGCAGTCCTCTGGCAAGCGGTATTCAAGTCATCATAGAAGGCAAACTTCTCTATTTTCTCAAAGAAAGTCTTTTCAAAGTTTGTCTGGGGAGTGTCATAGTCTGCCCCGAGAAATTCAAACAAGTTCTTGAACATACGGCTGGCAGCACCCGAAGCAGGCACAAACTTCACCACCACTTTATCGGTTTGTGTATATGCCTCCCAGGCATCCAGGTATTTCTTCTGTTCATCCGTATTCGGAGCCAGTATACCCTTTTCTACAGAAGCGGCGGCAGACAGCTTCAAGTATGGAAAACCTTTTTCGAAACAAGCCAACTGTTCGGCTATTTGTTCTTCGGAGATGCCTTTATTTTCGAGCAACTCTTTGTCTTGCGGTGTTATCATAATATCTTGTTTTATTAATTCATGCCCAAAAATACAAAAAAAGCAGAACTGCCGTCAAGAAAATGAAGAAAAAACTTACCTTTGAAGCATAAAATACGGACGATTATGGAAACTGATGAATTTTTCACTATCAAAGAGAAAGATTTACTCTTCTCGCTCTACCGCAAACTGTTGCAACTTTCCGGAGAAACCCTCCAGAAGGGGGACTGCAAAAAGCTGAAAATACATCTTGTCAATACTATACAGAACAACCGTATCCAGCGTGATATATTCGGTTTGAATCCCGTCATCAAAGATATGCAGACGGCTGTCATTGTAGCGGAAGAAATCGGAATGAAGCGTGCTTCTATCCTGGGGCTCATGCTGCACGACTCCGTGCGCTGCGGCACTTGCACCGCTCTGGAAGTGGAGCAAATCTATGGCGAGGATGTGGCAGGCATCATCCGGGGATTGATACGTGTAAACGAACTTTATTCCAAAAGCCCTACCATCGAGTCCGAGAATTTCCGCAACTTGTTGCTGACTTTCGCCGAGGACATGCGTGTCATTCTCATTATGATTGCCGACCGCGTAAACATCATGCGGCAAATCAAGGACTGCGAAAATGACGAAGCCCGTCGGCAGGTAGCCAACGAAGCGGCTTATCTCTATGCGCCCCTTGCCCATAAGCTGGGTCTGTACAAATTGAAGTCGGAACTGGAAGACCTCTCATTGAAATACACAGAAAAGAACGTTTACTACCATATCAAGGAAAAACTGAATGAGACCAAGGCATCGCGTGACAAGTACATTGCCGCCTTCATTGCACCGGTACAGAAGAAGCTCGAAGAAGCCGGACTGAAGTTCCATATCAAAGGACGCACCAAGTCCATCCACTCCATCTACCAGAAAATGAAGAAGCAGAAATGCCCCTTCGAAGGCGTGTATGACCTGTTTGCCATCCGCGTCATCCTGGACTCTTGCCTGGAAAAGGAGAAACTGGAATGTTGGCAGGCCTACTCCATCGTAACAGATATGTACCAGCCTAACCCGAAAAGGCTACGCGACTGGTTGTCCGTACCTAAAAGCAACGGATATGAATCACTGCACATCACCGTGATGGGCCCCGAAGGCAAATGGGTGGAAGTACAAATACGTACCGAACGCATGGATGATATTGCCGAACGAGGCCTGGCCGCCCATTGGCGATACAAAGGAGTGAAAGGTGAATCTGGTCTTGACGAATGGCTGACTTCCGTACGCGAAGCCTTAGAGAGCTCGGACAGCAACGGACTGGAAACGATGGACCAGTTCAAACTGGATTTGTACGAAGACGAGGTATTTGTATTTACTCCCAAAGGTGATTTGTTCAAACTTGCCAAAGGCTCCACCGTGCTCGATTTTGCGTTCCACATCCATAGCAAACTGGGCTGCAAATGTATCGGTGCAAAAGTGAACGGCAAGAATGTACAGCTGAAGCAAATGCTGCATAGCGGTGACCAGGTGGAGATAATGACATCGAATACGCAGACGCCCAAGCAGGACTGGCTGAACATCGTAACCACCTCCAAGGCACGCACCAAAATACGCCAGGCATTGAAGGAAATGGCTGCACGCCAGCACGCCTTCGCTAAGGAAACCCTGGAACGCAAGTTCAAGAACCGGAAGATAGAGTATGATGAAGGAACCATGATGCGCCTCATCAAGCGCCTCGGTTTCAAGATAGTGACCGACTTCTATCAAGCCATAGCCGATGAAGAACTGGATGTCAACGAGATTATAGACAAATACCAGGAACAGCAAAGACGGGAAAATGATACGCGCGACGATATTGTCTACCGCAGTGCTGAAGGCTATAACCTTCAACAAGGCATACCGGAAGAGATAGGTACCAAAGAAGATGTACTGGTCATTGATCAAAATCTGAAAGGATTGGATTTCAAGTTGGCACGCTGCTGCAATCCCATCTATGGAGATGATGTATTCGGCTTTGTCAGTGTGACGGGAGGTATCAAGATACACCGTTGCGATTGTCCCAATGCCAGTGATTTGCACTCACGTTTCGGCTACCGTATCGTGAAGGCACGCTGGGCCGGAAAGTCACAAGGTACACAGTACCCCATCACCCTGCGCGTAGTGGGACACGATGACATCGGCATCGTGACCAACATCACTTCCATCATTTCCAAAGAAACGGGTATTACTTTGAGAAGCATCGGCATTGACTCGCATGACGGGCTGTTCTCCGGAACACTGACCATCATGGTGAGCGATACGGGACATCTGGAAACACTTGTCAAGAAACTGAGAACAGTAAAGGGAGTGAAACAGGTTTCAAGGAATTAAGCAACAACTATAATCCATGAAGTACGACTTTAAAAAGCAGTTGCGCAGTTTCGGATATGCCTGGAAAGGTATCCGGTGTTGCATAGGAAAAGAACAGAACCTGAACTTCCATCTGATAGCTACGGCTGTGGTAGTCATTGCAGGATTCGTTTTAGGCATTACCCGCATGGAGTGGATGATAATCATTCTCTGCATCGGAGTGGTGATAGCAGCCGAACTGTTCAATACCGCCATTGAGAAGCTGGTCGACCTGGTGTCTCCCCAACAGCATCCCGTGGCAGGGCAAGTAAAAGACATAGCCGCCGGAGCAGTACTGGTATGTGCTGCAACGGCGGCCATTATAGGATTGATTGTATTTATCCCTTACCTCACCCGCTTCTTCTTATAATAAGGATAGGTCAGCAGTACAAAGAAAAATACGGCAAGCATAGCAGCAACAGACGCCACATGGTATATCTGCGCTTTGTCCATCAGGTGGCAAGCCACAGCCATGCCCACCAGCAGCCCTGCCTCCATGAACAAATGGCAAGTGGTGTTTGCCGTTCCACGCTGGCAATGGTGCGACAGCTTGACGAACATCTTCATGAACGGGACTGTAATGAACACCAATACAGCCAATGCCGCCAATGACCAGTAATCGCCCACAAACATCAGTGGCAGCAACGCTCCCGGTACAAAAGCAATCAACAGCATATTGATGGCAGGTACCCATGCACGCGGCAATAAGAAGCGGTCCATATTGCACAACGACACGCCTATCGGAGCACGGAAAGCCACATATACCCTCGATGCGAAAAATATGCTGGCCAGTCCGGCCGCTACAGACAGATAGGTCACCATACGGAAACCATACATCCTATACATTCCAATACCCAACACAACACCCACCAGCATGCCCAAGCGTGCAGCCCATGCATATACCATGTTTCCTGCGCTGCGGCGCGCGGAAGTCGTTATGTCGATGGCCACCGTAATGCCCGCTGTGGTTGCCAGCCCGAAACATGCTCCCTGCACAGCGGCAAGCAGCAGAAATTTCGTATAACCATCCACAAAGGCATATCCCAGAACAGCCGCCAGCATAATGAGTGCGGAGTAAAGGAGCACGTGTTTCCTTTTATATTCATCGACCAGATAGGCATGGAAAGGACCGACAGCAAACATGGCCACCGCAAAGACCAGAAACATGCTGCCCGCCTGCCCGACGGAAACACCCAACTGCTCTCCCATCACAAAAGGAAGCAAAGGGAAAAGCATATAGACGGATATGAACAGCAACAGATTTGCCGTACACATCCGCCAAAAATTGAGTGTCATGAGTTTGTTAGTACTGTTCTTTCTCATTCGGGAAATCTAAATTCTTCACATCGGAAACATAACGGCTGATGGCATCCGTCATCACTGTATGCAGGTCGGCATAGCGACGCAGGAAACGGGGACGAAAACCGTTATTCATACCCAGCATATCCTGAACCACCAACACCTGGCCGTCCACATCGCCACCGGCACCGATGCCTATAACGGGTATAGTCAGCTCGCTTGCCACGCGGGCAGCCAATGCGGCAGGAATCTTCTCCAATACCAGTCCGAAGCATCCGGCTTCTTCCAGCAAATGCGCATCGCGTACCAGTTTCTCGGCTTCGGCATCATCCTTGGCACGGACCGTATATGTTCCATACTTGTTGATGGATTGGGGCATCAGTCCGAGATGTCCCATGATGGGAATACCGGCGCTGAGGATACGCTTCACCGTACCGATGATTTCCTCGCCTCCCTCCAGTTTGAGGGCGTCGGCATGGCTTTCTTTCATAATACGGATAGCGGAAGCCAATCCCTCCAGTTCGTTGCCCTGATAAGAGCCGAAAGGCATGTCGACAATGACCATGGCACGCTTCACACCGCGAACCACGGATTTGCCATGATAAATCATCTGGTCGAGCGTGATGGGAAGCGTGGTGACATTGCCTGCCATTACATTGGAAGCGGAATCTCCCACCAGAATCACGTCTACCCCGGCACCGTCCACAATCTGCGCCATAGTATAGTCATATGATGTCAACATTGATATCTTTTCGCCTCTCTGCTTCATTTCGATAAGGCGATGTGTAGTCACTTTACGAGTGTCGTCTGAAATATAACCCATGATAGTATTTACAATTTGGCAATTTACAATTACTCAATTTAATTTTCGGCGCAAAGGTAATCCTTTTTCTGATTACTTGTACAATTGAGTTAATTTATCGTAAGTGAATCCCTGAAAGTCATCCAATACATAATGACACAACGGAGCTATGTCTTCACGGGAATTGGTGGTTGCCAACCCTATAACGGTAGCTCCTGAAGCCATGCCGGCTTTCAGCCCGTTGAAAGAATCCTCGAATACATATGTGGTGTCGGGAGTTGTGCCGAAAACCTCCATACCCAACAGAAAACAATCCGGTGCAGGCTTGGAAGCCGTAAACATCTCGGCCGTAAGAATACGGTCGAAAAGAGTCTTTATTTCGGGATGAACCCGATAGACAGCTGCCATCTTCGCTTCGTTGGAGCTGGTCACTACGGCAGTCTTCACCCCATTCCGGTGTAGGTCGGCAATGAAGTCAAGCACTCCGGGAATAAAGTCGAATGACATTTCCTGTTCAAAGCGGTTCAGCCGTTCGGTAATTTCGGCCTGTTCCTTCGCCATGCCCGGAAAAAAGGTATCATAAATATAGACCAGCGTCTGGCCCTTCACCCTGCCTTCAATATCATCCATACCCAAATACTGCTTTCCCATTTCATGCCAGAAGTGACTGTACTGTGTTTCCGTGTCTACCACCACACCGTCAAAATCAAAAAGTACGGCGGTTGCTTTTGTTGTGTCCATAAACTTTCTTTTACCTAAATCTGTTAATACCAAAACATTATAGCGTACAAAGGTGGGAATAATCTGCGAATCAAACAAATATTTTATACCTTTGTGCTCCTTAATTGACTCATATCAAATGAACAACGCGCATATATTAGGAACCGAACGTATTGGCAAACTGCTTGTGCAGTACTCCATTCCGGCCATTATAGGCATGACGATTACTTCGTTGTACAACATCATCGACAGCATTTTCATCGGTCATGGCGTAGGTCCTATGGGCATTGAAAATGCTGTCGATGATGTATCTGGTCGTGGCTTTCTGTACGATGGTATCGGCAGGTGGCTCCACCATTTCGTCCATCCGGTTGGGACAGAAAGACCTGGACGGAGCAACGGAAGTATTGGGAAACACACTGATGTTCTGCCTGGTCAATGCATTCATATTCGGCGGCATCTCATTTATATTCCTGGATGATATTCTGCGCTTCTTCGGTGCCAGCAATGATACGTTGCCATATGCCCGCGACTTTATGCAGGTGATATTACTGGGTACCCCCGTCACTTATACCATGATTGGCCTGAACAATATCATGCGTGCCACGGGATATCCCAAGAAAGCGATGCTCACGTCTATGGTAACGGTAGTCTGCAACATAATCCTCGCTCCCATTTTCATCTTCCAATTTGACTGGGGAATACGGGGAGCTGCAACGGCAACGGTCATCTCGCAGTTCATCGGCATGGTGTGGGTAGTGAGCCATTTCCTGCAAAAGACAAGTGTGGTACGTCTGCAACGGGGGTTCTGGAAGATGAAGAAACGCATCATCAGCAGTATATTATCCATCGGTATGTCACCGTTCCTAATGAACGTCACGGCATGTGTCATTGTGATTATCGTAAACAACAGCCTCCAACAGTACGGAGGCGATATGGCCATCGGGGCATATGGCATTATCAACCGGCTGCTGGTACTCTATGTAATGATTGTATTGGGGTTGACGATGGGAATGCAACCGATTGTAGGCTATAACTTCGGTGCGCAAAAACACGACCGTGTGAAGGCTACCCTGCGCCTGACCATCATTGCCGGAGTATGTATCACCAGTACAGGCTTCCTTATCTGCGAATTGTTCCCCCATGCCATATCTGCCATCTTTACCAGTGATGAAGAGTTGATAGATATTGCTTCCAGAGGCGTACGCATTGCCGTAGCCATATTCCCGCTGGTAGGTGCACAGATTGTCATCGGCAATTTCTTCCAAAGCATCGGGAAGGCGAAAATCAGTATCTTCTTGTCGCTGACACGCCAATTACTGTATCTGTTGCCGGGACTACTGATATTCCCGCATTACTTTGGGCTGGACGGCATCTGGATATGTATGCCGGTATCGGACTTCTTTGCTTTTGTAACGGCAGCGGTGGCATTGTGGATATATGTAAAGAGATTACCCACAGGAATTACCGAAAAAGCGAGGTGAAAGTGATTTATTCTACTGCAAATATTGCATTTTATGTTATAACAAACAAATTGTTCGAAAATATATCATTCATTCAGCCCAAACACATCATCTATTCGCCCCAAACAGATGGTCTGTCTACCCCAAACGCATGATGTATGTTGCGGCAACTTTATTCGCTCTTGATGCTCTTTACCGGATTTTCATTGGCAATGCACCATGCCTTCAACACCACGGTAACAACAATAAACAACAGCAACAGACAACCTACAAGAATATATCCGCCTATAGGGAATGGCACAACATCAGAGAACTGGCTCGCCCAAAGCTTTCCGGCCCGGCATGCTCCCCAAATACCTATGGCGACAGACGGAATGGCCAGCCAAAGCACATCTCTTGACAATAACAGCAAAATACTTTCCGTCTCCGCTCCATTCACTTTACGAATGGCAATCTCTTTTGAACGCAGGCGGATTTCATCATTCACATAGCCTATCAGTCCCATCAGAATGATAAAGAGTATGGTCAATGAAACCAGCAGGGTGACATCACGAAATACCCGTACAGACTCGGCATAACTGCGCATTTCCTGCTCCACCGAACGGAATACGAGGCTTTTCTGAGGATAAATCCGATGCATCTCTTCATTGAGGCGGGCGAGATTTTCATCCAATGGCTCTTTGAGGCGAACATGCAGGGTGGCAGCTGTCTTCCCCGTCCATTCCACCATCACCGGCAAATTATCGTTGGGCATATCGGCAAAACTGAAACTGTCTAACAGCCCGACAACAGTGCCATAATCATTCACCCGCTTGCCTATGGGGCTGTCTGTCCAATTCATCTTCTCACAAAAGACACTGTTGACAAGCAACTGACCTTCTCCCGTCAAGTTATGCCCCTCTTTCAGTCTCAGACCAATGAAAGGAAGAAAATCACTGTCGAACCAGGTATTACGAGGATAGAAAAGCTCGTTACCCTGATTGTCAAGAATTGGCTGGTTAGAACCGAACCACAATATAGGGCGTTCTGCCGAAGCAACCCCTTCCACATAAGGCAAACTGCCGACAAGACTACGCAGGCTATTGCCATCCACTTCCCGCTGGGTGGTATATGCCACACGTTCAGGACGCCAACCACGGTCACGCGTCGTTACATAACTGTACTGTGAAACGACCATCAGCATCATCCCCAGAATGAATGCCGCTCCGATGAACTGAACAAAAAGCAGTACCCGTTTCCAGCCACGACGCCCGGAAGTGTAGCGGCGGAACACTTGTGTCACCGGAATACGAGCGAAAAGCATGGCAGGCAGGCAACCACCTAAAATAAACAGTAACAGTATCACCGACAATGGTGCCCAAAGATTCTGCCAGTCAAAAAGAGCACTGAGAGGTACAGCTGCCAATTCTTCCATTTTTTCGTGGAAAATATACACCAGCAGTCCAATGAGCAGCAAGGCAAGCCCTACTACTATAGCAGTCTCTACCATGAACATGGAAAAGATGCTACTTCCCGAAGCACCGCTGCATTTGTGTACACCGATGGCCTTGGCACGCTGTGTCAGCGAAGCCACGGAAACGAGTACATAATTCAATGCGGTCGTAAAAAGCAGCACGATACCCAGGAAGAACATAATCCAAATCATCTTCCGTACTTGAGGAGTCTCGACATGCAGATTATGGATAGGGACAATACGTACGCTCAATTCTAAACCACTTTCCGGTGGAATATGACGGGCAATAGCTATGGACATACGCTCATTCAGCCAATCAGCATCCTGCGGACTGCGCAGCCTGAGATAACCGTCGTAGTTTCCGCCGCTCTGCCAACCCAGGTCCCACTTCAGATGCCGCCCTATAGTAGGAAAGGAAATGATTGCCTCTGGACGCCTCTCCAAAGAAGTGTTCAACGGAATATCGGCAAAGATACCCTTCACGAGCAGTGTAGTCTGATATCCCCAAAAATCATAACGCAGTGTTTTCCCTATCGGATTTTCGTCACCGAAGGCCTCCTTTGCTGACTTGGCGGAAAGGAATACGACATCCGGACCCGCCAAATCCTGTGGATTGCCTTCTATCATCTCCAAACCGAGTACAGAAAAATAAAGTGTATCTGCCATCACCGTGGACATATCTAATTGGCGCTCACCCAACTGGAAACTATTATCAAAAAGAGAACAGCTCACTGTGCTACTTTCCACTTGTTCCGGAAACTCTTCGGCAATGGCAGCCGGAATCGGAATGATGGTAAAGCGACTTTCGTTACCTTCCAACACTCCATTTTTCAACCAACCCGTCTTCACAATATAAAGGTTATCCGAATCATGATAAAAGTTATCAAAACTCAACTCGAATGCAATCCGTGCAAATAGAAATACAGACATCAGCAGTCCCAATGCCAAAGATACAATCTTAATGGCATTGGAACCTTGCTTGTGCAACAAGCTTTGTAATGTATAATAAATGTGCCGCCTCATAATTTCCTGAAGTTATTCTTTATTCACTCTTGATACTGTCTACCGGATTCTCATTGGCAATCCGCCATGCCTTGAATACTACACAACCGATGATGAGCAATAGTACAATGCATGCAATAAGCAAGAATCCGCAGATACCAAAATCCACTCCCTCCACAAACTGCTCTATCCAGACACCGCCTATATACCAGGCTCCCAGCCCTCCAAGAAAAACGGCCGGCAAGGATATCCAGAATATATCCTTCGAGAAAAGCCGGAGAATGGATGACGCTTCCGCACCATTCACTTTACGGATGGCAATTTCCTTGCTGCGGCGTTGTATCTCGTCATTGATGTAGCCAATCAACCCCATTAACGTAACAAAAAGGATGGTTATGGCAGCCAGTAAAGCTGCATTACGGAAATCCGTGACGGTACTGTTCTGGTCGTCAATGACCTTTTGGAACGAGGAAAATACAATGTCACGGGTGGGAAACAGCTTTTCCATGTCTTCGTTCAAACGCTTGAGGTTATCGTCAAAAGGCTCTTTCAGACGTAATTGGATGTTTCCGGAAAATCGGTCAAGATAAGTTGCATACATAGGTTGCACCGCCACATAAGCGGCATTGGATGTAGCAAAGTCTTTCAGTACACCTACAATATTGCCCGCTATGCGATCGCCGTTGCGCACTTGCCTGCCTATCGGTTTATCTTCCCAATGCATCATTTTCAAAAATGTTTCATTGACCAATATCTGCCCAGGGGCATCCATATTCTTGCCTTCCGCAAATTCCAACTTCATAAACGGGGCATAGTCCTTGCCAAATTCCACCCAACGCATGCTCATCCACTGCCCGTTATCAGTCGTAACCCCTTCTCCGCTCAATCCGTCTGTAAGAAGATTACCGCTACAAGCTCCATCTTCCACATAAGGCAAAGAAAGCATCACACTACGATTTGCATCGCTTTCCGCATCCGAGTCAAAGGATACGCCCGAAGCATAAGCCACCCGGTGGTAATCGAATCCACGTTCTTTATTGGTGATGTAATGGCTCTGCATAAGCACCAGCCCCAACAAGCCGAAAATAAAAGAGGTACCGGCAAACTGCACAAACAAGAGCGGACGTTTCCAGCCTTTCTTGCCTTCGGTGTACCGGCGGAAAACCTGCGTCACCGGAATGCGGGCAAAAAGCTGCCCGGGCAACATGCCGCCTATCATAAACAAAATGACTATCACTGAAAGCGGTGCCCAAATGTTTTCCCAAGAGAAAAGACCGGCAAGACTAACGTCGAGCATGTCCTCCAACGGCTCACGGAAATTAAATAGAAGCAGCGCTACAAGCAGCAAGGAAGAAAGCATGATGACTCCGGTCTCCCATAAGAACATACCGAAAATAGTTCCCGTATTTGCCCCACTACATTTATGTACGCCTATAGCTTTGGCACGACGGTTCATGGCTGAGATGGAAATAAGCACATAATTCATCGCCACAATAAAAAGTATGGCGGTTCCCAGCGTCAACAGAATCCATACCATACGCATGGTACTGATACCAAATTCCATACGGTAGTCCTTTATCGGAACCAGACTGATAAACACATCATCGCTCTTGCGCACCTGCTCGGCAAGTTTCTCTATTCGGGTGTTCACATCGTCCAGTTGCACCCCCGGGCGCAGACGGACAAAGGACATATAGCTGTCTCCACCTCCCCATCCCCAGTATCCCCAATGATGCTTGAAGGAGGTAGCCAGAGACATCACGACACCACTTCCATAGAAACTGGAGTTTTCGGGGAAATCTTCAAAAATGCCCTTCACGGTCATTGACATCTGTTTGTTATAGACCACCGTCTGCCCGATGGGATTCTTATCGGCAAACATGCTGCCGGCCAGCTCCCTGCTGATGAAGACCACCTCCGGATTATTCAGCTCGCGAGGGTCTCCACTGACAACATCAATGCCCATAGTGGCAAAGAAACAAGAATCGGCCGTCATGGCATTGGTCTGGAAACGGCGTTCATTGGCAAACCAAGCCGAATTGCTCCACCATTGCTGGGTGACGGTAACACTCTCCACCTCGTCAGGCAGGTTTTCGGCAATGGTACCAGCCACCGGTCCAAGAGTTATATGCGAAGGATGATACTCGTTGTTGTAATACCATACTGTTTTGACAAGACACAAACGTTCATGGTCCTTGTAGCAGGTATCATAATTGAGCTCGAATGCCTGACGGGAAAAAATGAGGATACTGACTGCCAACCCCAGTCCCAAGGAAATAATCTTGATGAGGTTGGAGCCTTTTCCTCGTATCAGTGTCTGAAGAGTGTAATATAGTTGTCTCATGGAAGTTGTTTTAAAAGTCTGTTACAAATCCTGCGCTGCCACACTTGCCACCACACTACCGTCGAAAAGATGTATCGTGCGGTGTGCAAACGAGGCGTCGTGCTGGCTGTGGGTCACCATAATAATCGTAGTACCCTCTTTATTCAGTTCTGTCAACAGATTCATCACCTCAGCTCCGTTCTTGGAGTCCAAGTTACCGGTAGGCTCATCGGCGAGTATCAGCTTGGGATTGGTTACGACCGCACGGGCTATCGCCACACGTTGCTGCTGACCGCCGGAAAGCTGTTGCGGGAAGTGTTTGGCACGGTGGCTGATGTTCATTCTTTTCAGTATATCCTCTACCATACGCTTACGTTCACCCGCCTTTACGCCAAGATACGTAAGGGGAAGTTCCACATTCTCGTAGACGTTCAGTTCGTCTATCAGGTTGAAGCTCTGGAACACGAATCCCAGCTTGCCCTTGCGCACACGGGTACGTTCCTTTTCCTTCAAGTCCGCTACTTCCTGACCGAGCAGCTTGTAACTGCCCTCCGTAGGATTGTCCAGCAGCCCGAGGATGTTCAGCAAGGTGGACTTGCCGCAACCGGACGGCCCCATAATGGCTACAAACTCTCCCTCCTTTACATCGAGGTTTACGTGATTCAATGCTACCGTCTCTACTTCCGAAGTACGGAATACTTTGCTGATGTTGTTAATCTCAATCATGATATTTAATGTTTTAATATTGTTTTATTCGCTCTTAATACTATTCACCGGATTCTCGTTCGCTATCCGCCAGGACTTCCAAAGTACGCAGGCTACGATAATCACCAAATTGGCCATCACTACCAGTACGTATACTGCCCAACTGATGTGAATACGCTCCGCAAACTGTTCCATCCACATTCCGTTGACATACCATGCCAATACCGTACCGATGACAACTGCCGGAGCCGCCACCACAAGTATATCCCTCGACAGCATTTCCAAGATACCGGAAGCCTCTGCCCCGTTCACTTTACGGATGGCAATCTCCTTACTGCGGCGGCGCACCTCGTCGGTGGTATACCCAATCAGCCCCATCAGCATAATGAAGAACATGGTCACTGCCGCCATCAAAGTGGCATTGCGGAATACACGGACAGAATTATAGCTGTTCTCTATCCTTTTCTCATAACCGGTAAAGTCAATGGTCTGGTCATGGAAAGCCTCGGCTACATCGTGGTTCAACTTCTGCAGATTTTCGGTAAAGGGTT